>VTLG01009666.1_pt1 | contig 22552 bp, 19 predicted proteins | sample 4694571 | NCBI WGS metagenome assembly VTLG01 (sample SAMN12604809, study PRJNA352737) | marine metagenome | biome: ENVO:00000447; feature: ENVO:00000209|ENVO:00000569|ENVO:01000036; material: ENVO:00002151; isolation source: viral sequences binned using virsorter ...
ATCATCATTTCTAGATCTTTTTAAACCACGATTAAAATCTTTTCGTTTAGAACGTGGTATCGGTTTTTCACGAGCCATTAAATACTCCTAACTCTTTCTATTTGTACAGAACTTTTTCTGATTAAAAAGGATGTAGCTACAACTGAATAATTTTGTTCGAACATACCAGCTATTAACTGATTTTCATTTATAGAACCAATTTCAAAATATCCATAGTTCCAATCTATCAAGTCACCTATTTCTAATACCATACTTGCATCTATAAAAGATTGTCTTAAAAATGAAAATTCTACTGTTTGTCTATTATCAACACTAAAATCATCTTGATTGTAATCAAAATCAGATGCGTTGATTAGACAATTTATCTGAACACCATTCTTATAAATCTTTTTACCGCCAGCTGCTTCACCATACATATTAGTGGCGGATTCTTGTAGTGATGGTTTATAGATGGTAACTTCCTGATTAATTATACCATCCTTACTATTTTTCTTATCACCTACAAGTTCTTTAGATATTCTTGTAATAAGGTCAACATCCTTTTGAGGTAAAAATCTTCCTGCCATTTTCTTATCCTATGTAAATTGGGTAGGGAACTTTTTGTAGTTTTTCTTGCAGATGCTGTGCTTCTTCTTTATCAGCCTCTAACAATGCTTTTCTACTTGTCTGTTCTAAAATCTCTCTTAATTGAGTCATCAGTAATTCTTTCTCTGTAGATGCTTCTGTCCTCAGAGTATCACCATCTAAATTAACCTCTGAATTTGGAATTGGTATAGAACCATATTTACTTCTTATTGTTCCAAGTAATTCCTTACATAGAGCAAGTGCGTATTTTTTAATCCATTGTTTACCGACATCATTTATGAATTTAAATTCCATGTTATCATAAGGTGCATTAGAAATATCAGATACTACTCCTGTTGACTTTCCTTGTGCTGTATTATTTCTATCATCCTTTAATAAATATTTGAAATGAAGCTTGTAGTTTGAAGTTGGTGGTGGAAAAATTCTTAATTTATTATTTACCAGCTCAAAAGAATAAGCAGACTTTCTTATTTGGTCATTAAACTCAATTGCTTGTACTTTTAACAAATCTGCATACATTGGCATCATCATAAATTGAACTGCGGGTGAATAATTACCCCAACCAAAACTATCTAACATATTGTAAGAGCCATCACCTGTTCCTGCGTATGGATCAAAGTATCTTGTAATCGCTGGTGAACCTTCGTAGTAAACTTTTCTAATTTCAATACCAGAACCTGATTGTGCAGCACTTTCACTTACTGTAGCCCATGCGTTTAAATCGTAAACTTGTGAACCACTTATTATGTTTATTGAACCACTTTTGAAATCTATAGTTCCACCAACACCTGCTTCTGTTCCATATTGTTCTGATAATTGTATGGTTCTACCAAAGGTTGGTGTTACCTTTGTATGTGTGATATTTGAACCTGTTGATTGTCCTTGTAAAGATAGTATATTATCTTTAATGTTAAATTGATTTACCTGTGCAGAATATTCTGTAATTGCTTCTTCGTAACAAGCATAGAATTGAACATCTTGTAATTCTACGGCAACTATAGGATACCCTAATCTTTTTGCTGCCCAATTTGCAAACTTATCTACAGAGTGATTACTTGAACCTGAAAATTCAGTATCACTATCGTAAAATCCATATGGTGTTTGTCCACTTGCAAATGAACTACTACCTGGCCAAATCGCTTCCATTGTTTTCTCCTAAAAGATATACATATTCAATAATAAATATATAAGAAACAAAAAAAGGGGAAGTAAACACTTCCCCTTTTTAAGAATAAGATTAATTGATATTCAATTAAACTTGATCGATGTCTGCAACAATGACTTTTCCATAGAATTCTGGACGAACCATCTTCTTTGCATATCGAGTCATTACTCCACGACGAGGTGTGAAGTTCTGAGGATCGTATACTAATGGAGTCATAATCATTGGTACATATGGAGCATATACAGCACCAGTTTCTAAGAAATTGCTTCCTCTGAAACCAACAAGTATATCGTTGTTTAGCATGTAAGGGTTCTTATAAACAGTATATCTGTTATTGATTGAACCAACAGCTTCAACACCCATTGCATATGTCTTAGCAGATGCATCACCAGTGTTTGCTAGATATCCACTTACGGATTCTAAGATTGTAGCGGTTTCAGGTGAAACAACAACAAAATTAGCACCACCACGTAGTGTTTTCTGATGGATAGCATTAGATACAGATTGTATCTTAATACCTAATGTTTGATACCAAGAAGACTTAGTATAAGCATTAGATGCACCACTTATTTCAGACCAAGCAGGAGCGCCTGTTCCACTTCCATCATACTCAAATCCAACCTTAGCTGACCAGTAAGCTGTTTTAGCTGAAGCATTTAGTGCTAACATATCAAGGATTTCTAAATCGATTTCCATTGCGATGTATTCACTTAACATTGCTGTTAGTTCTGCTTCTGCATCTACAGAGTGATAAGCATTAAGGTCTTGAGCTAACTCAGGAGTCCATACTGCTTTCAACTTACGAGTTTTAGCAACAATTGGAATTGATCTTAACTGAATGTCTACTTCAGGAATCTGTAAATCATCTGCAGCAGCTGGACCAGGTACTGTGAATGAACTTTGTTCAAAATCACCACGCTGGGTAGCTGTTGGCTGTTGATGATAAAGTACAGATGCTGTAGCAGTTGAGTTCAGTATTGTCACATTATCGTCAGCAGAATGTGTTTCACCGTGCTGTACTATAAAAGATACATCACCATTTGCTGCAATACTTGTATACTGAGGGAAAATAGCATCGATAAATGAACCACTTACTTCCCAAGCCTTAACACCTTCGGTATCAGGACGAGTAAAAGCATCTGAATCAACTGTCAACTTAGATAAGTTACCAGCGGATAAAGAAGCACTCAAGCTTGGTTCAAACTCTAGTTCTTTCCATGTAGGATGTGATACTGTAAATACACCACTCGCTAATGCAGAACCTGAGATTTGAATTGCAGTTGCTTTATCGTTAATTGAATATCCAGATTTACCAGCTCCGTAAAGACCTTGGTTAGGATCGCCTGAACCTGAAGTCACACCAAATACATCTGTATTTTGAGCGTGATTTGCTTGGTTAGCGGAACCATATTTAAAATCTAGATAAAAGATAAGACCAGAAGGTAGGTTCATTGGCTGAACACTAACAAACTCTTGTGCTGATATTTCACCAAAGATTCTACGAACCAATGGTAATGCAACACCAGACCATTCTTCTTTAGATCCACCAGTACCTGTACCTGAAGCTTCTTTAATAAGCTGAGTTGCCTGGTTTTCTAAAAGAACAGCCATACCTGTTTTCTTAGTGGAATCAGTCATATCGTCTAACAATCCGGTTGGCTCCCATTTATCGACTAACTTACGAGTCTGTTGTAGGAGCTCTTGATGAGGGTTATGCCCATTCATCAATTGATCGAGATTATCGAAATTTGACATTTTATGTCTCCCAATTATTAAAGGATGTTTGCCAACTTCTTAAACCTATCTCTCAAATCATTTCCTTCAGAAATTACTTTCTTTTCAGATTTGGTTGAGGCGACTGGTTTGGAAGCAGCTCCTTTAGATTCATTTATTTCATTCTTTCTAGCACCAAAAGACTCACCAAGTGTAGAGTAAACTAACTTGACTTCTCTAAGGTTACTAGCTCTATCGAATTGCTCAACGACTTTCATCTTCTGTTCGTTATTCAAACCATACTTTCTGAATAGTTTGTTTGTGAATAGAAGTTTAGCATTTAGCAAGTTAACTTCATTTAGCTTTTCACGAAGGTCTTCGATTACGTTACGATGTTCTTCTAAAGAAGATTTCAATTCAGAAACTTCATCCATTTCTTTTTCTTCCTCTTCTTCCTCTGAAAGTGCTTTCAATACTTCTTCAAGATCAATGTCTTCTTCCATATCTTCTTTATCTTCACCTTCTTTGAGTTTTGCTTTGCCATCACTTCCGATACCTGAAGAATCATTAGCTTTCTTATCAACTGCATTATCAGATTTTCCGATTCCTGAGGATACATCATTTTCATCGACAGTTTCATCCATCTCTTCTTCCTCTTCCTCGTTTATTTCTGACTCTAGCTCTTTGATAACGGCTTCAAGATCAAGATCTGCATCTTCTTCAATTTCTTCTTCCATCTCTTCTTCTTCATCTTCCTCTTCTTCTTCGGAAACAACTGGTGCGTACTTAACACCATCGATTTCGATTACGTTAGACTCATCCATTTCATCTTCTTCGCCTGCTTTCATCATAGATCTTTCTTCCATTTCATCATCATGCTCACCCTCTTCCATTTCATCCTCTTCGCCTGCTTTCATCATAGATCTTTCTTCCATATCGTCATCATGTGCTCTTTCTTCCATTTCGTCTTCGTGTTCACCTTCCTTCATTTCATCTTCATCTTCCATTTCCATTTGGATTTTCTTAGACAACATATTCTGAAGTTTAGGTGTGAAAGCCTCTTCTAAAGCCATCTTTGCATTTTCTAAAGCTGTTTCACGAACTGCTTTAGCGTCGGCAATCGCTTCTTTTAAGAGATCATCCATTATTATTCTCCTATTTAGGATTTAGTATAGTTATTGGGAACTATAATAGAATTATTACATTCGGTTACACCGTATAGGTAGGAACGGTGTATTTAGTTTTGATATATATAAATATAAGAAATTAGAATTTTCTACCCTTTTTGTATGAATCTTCTTCTAAAAGTTTAACTTTTTTCCAATGATTACGGGCTTTTGCTTTATTTTTCATCTCTTTTTTAAGTATAGATGGTTTTTTATAGTGTTCTCTTTCTCTCAATTCATATAGAATACCCGATTCTTTTACTTTACGTTTGAATATACTGAGAGCCTTTTCGTAATTATTATTCTTTACGACAACCTTTATTGACATATTTACCTCTTAGTCTTTTTCGTTTTTTGCCTTATAGTTTCTGTCTACATAATTGAAGAAATCTTTTTTCTCATCTGCGTCCATATCTTCAATATTAGATACATTGAATTTTTTCATCGCTTTTTTAAAGAATGCTTTATAATCATCTTCTTCTCTGAACATCATTTTACTAGCTTCATCCATTTCTGAATCTTCATTATCATGACCATAAACGTGAGTTTCGTTGATTTCATAGTAACGATTGAGAATGTGTCCCATATCTTCATATAAACCAGTCATTCTTTCCTGTAGTGAATTTGCTTCACTCGCAACTTTACCAAATTGTTTTGATAATGTTGTAAGTTCTTTCATATTACGACTAACTGTAACTTTGTCAAACATATCATCTGTTTCAGATAGAGTGTGTTGTGCTGCACCTTCTGCTATAGAAGATAAGGTTTCTGCTATTCCCTTCAAACTATCTTTACCACTAATCGCTTCACCAAGTTTACTAAAATTATTAATTTGTGCAACTAACTCTTTTACATTAACCTTTGGAGTATCGTCTTGTTCTTTTACCCAAGGACTACGTGAAACAAAACCACCTTGTGTTGTAGCTTCTTTTAATAAATCTTTTAGTTTAATCATAATATTCTCCTTAGATATAAATATATCTATTTCACAAATTTAAACGCAATACTTTGCATTTTTAATATTGGTAATTTTGCAAATTTCTTTTTGTTTGTTGTGTTTATGGCATCATACACCTGTATTATAGCAGATGCTGAAAACCCATCTACTCTCATATTTCTTTTTGTAACTGGATCTTTTATCACTTTGTTTTGTTTATTCTTCACTACATCTCTAATTTTTGCTATCACATCCGGATCTTTTACCTCATTTAGATTTTCTTTGAGTGGATTAGCTGATTTTGCTCTTGCTGAAAACTCTACCCAATATTTTTTATAAAGTTTCATAAGTTCTAAAGCCTTCTTTTTATCTCTTTTACCAACTTCGTTTTTAATAAGGTCTTTAATAATTTTGTCACATCTATCGATAGCAGTAGTAACTTGTATACTTATAACTTGTTGTGTAGTAAGTTCGTTGAGTTTACGTTCATGCATGTACTTCTTCTTCCTTATCAATAATTCTTCAGGTGATAAGTCCTTATCAAGAAAATCATCAGGTGCTTCACTTACCTTTTGTGGTAAATTCTTATGTTTAGTGGAAGCATACTTTTCAACTTCTTTCTTTTTCATACTTTTAGCTACCTTTTTTATTGCATTAGATACCTTACTTTTAGGCACTTCACCTTTTTGAACTGCTCTTACTAATCCCATAAACTTCTGTTGTTGTTTCGATTTTGCTGGCATTATCCTCTCAGTATATCATTGATAACTGCTTCCACCTTTCCATACTTACTATCACGAATAGGTGTACTCTTATCAACACTTTCATTCATTGGGTATAAGAAAGCACCATGTGTAGATGGATTACTTACGAAATCAAAAGCAATTAGTTCAAAGTCATCACCAACCTCCTGAGCACCATTCTCATTCATTGGAGAAACAGAACCCATACCGCGAGAAGAGATACCAAGTTTTATTCCGTTCTTAAATAACTCTCTTAAAATATTACCACTTGGTGTAGTAAGTATCTCGACAGTTCCAACCAAATCATCTCCATTGAATGCCATCTCCGTAATATTGTGAGATACATTCTGTAGATTTACAACAGATGATTCAGGATGGTCTAATTCACCCATAGCTCTTTTTTGTTTTACGAAACCTTCGGAATACTTTTTTGCCTCTCTCATCAGAATATCTTTAGGATATACTCTACCATTTTGATTCTTAGTGTCGGCTCTTTGTAACACACCACGAACAACTAACTTTCCGTTGTTTTCTTTCATGGCCTCATTTATTTGGTCGGGCCCTACTTCAAATGGTAGGTAATCTACTATTAATTGTTTCATTTTAGACTCCTAAATGTTCTATCATAAATCTCTTTTAATACACGAGGATTAGATTTTTTCTTTTCTTCTTTGATAGGTTTATACTTCTGTCCATTAATTGTGATTGTTTCATTGGGATCTTCTCCAGGATCGCCATAGAATTGAGATACTTTCTCTGGATCATCTTCTTCTTCATACTCAAAATCTCTGATTTGTTGTTTCAAATCACCAAGCGTCATGTTAGAATCAGGGTCTATAGATGCAACTGTTTGGTCATCCATTTTTGAACTTACTAAATCTACACCATCCCAATATAAATCATCATCATCACCTGTACCTATCAGATCCATAATTTCAGGATCATCTTTCAACATATCCATAATTTCATCTCTATCAATAGGACCGGAATTAGAATCGGATATTTCCACGTCATCTTTTTCAGGATTAGGCTTAGGTTCTGGTTTTTGTTGGTCGACAGATAAAGGTTCGTTCTGTGCTAACTCTGATTCCAATTTGTCAAGTCTGCTCATTACTTCATCTTTCATGTAGTTTATACCTAAACTCTGAACATCATATGCTAAATCATTTAATTCAAAGGCATTATCTATTTTATCCTCACCATACTTTCTATCAATATCTTTTGCAACTTTTCTTAGGTCATCTGCTCTTGCTTCACCACTTTCTATTTTATCTCTGAGTTGATTTATATCTTTCTTAACACCTTTTTCTATTTTTTTATTTCCGTCATCACTATCGGAATCCATATCTGGTTTATCATCTCCACCATCTCTATCAAAATCACTACCACCTAACTTACCACCAGCATCCATTTCACTATCATCACCGCCTTTTTCTTGTCCACTCATCTTATCCCAAGCTTGTTTTGCTGGATGGTCTTTATCCATCTTTTTAGCAGCACCAGCAGTCATCTCTTGAGACTCGCCATCCTTATCTTTATATTTGATGATTTTGTCGTCATCGACTTCATTTATGCTTTTTGCAATTTCAAGTAGTGAAATCATTAGTCTTTCTCCATCATTATTTCTGTTTTCAGACTTTCCAATTGTTCTATCCATTGGTTAAGTCTTCTAATCATATAATTCTTATCTATTTTCTTTTTAGATATTTCAACTTGCCATCTTTTCAACAAAGTTGAGATACTAAAAAGCGTGTCCATATAGGACTTCTTTTTATCTTCGAATGGCATAGTGACCTCAGTTACTTTAACTGTCCTACTTTGTTCGCCAGTTTTACTAACCTCTCACTAATTTTATTCAAAGCCTTATGTGTATTTTTCCAATATGACCTAGAATCTACATTTAACTCATTCTTTAAACGTACATTCATTTTTACTACTTTATCTAAATTGTTGAGACTATCTCTAATCTCTCTCATAGATTTACCAATCTTTTGTTTTGGTGTTAGAGTTTCATCGTTTCTATAATCGTGATACTTACCCTCACTAACATAATTGTAGCCAGTTGAACCTAAATCTCTTTTCTTTTTCTTCTTCTTATCTTTCTTTGGGTCAGAAAATGCAAAAGGTGTCTGATAACCGGGAACGTTGGCCGATGTAGACGCTTCTTCTAGTTCGTCTTTTATAATTTCTCTTATGTATTCTTTGAGTTTACTTAGAGACATCCTTAAGCTCCCTAACTAATTGATAATATCTCATTAAAGCTACTACCTGATTATCCTCAACTATTCTACCTTTCAAAAGATTACCTATTTGATTGATAGCTTCTGTTAATTTTATCTTAGTAACCTTATCATCTATTTTAGGCAAAAACGATTGGAGTTGTTTTTTGATTTGAATAGATTCTTTTTCAATAAACTCTTTCAAAGAGTTAGTGTTAGATATGTTATAGATGTACTTTCTTAGTAAGTCTCTTTGACTTTCAGTAAGTTTTTTGTACTTTTTGTTGAATTTTTCAACCAAAACTGTGTAAGTAAGTAATCTCAAGTCTTTTTCCTGCTTTTTGTAGTTTTCTAAGACTTTTTTGTCTTTTTTCTTTACAGAAGTTGACTTTTTAGTAATATTTTCTATAATAGTAAACCTACTTTCAGTTTCTTCTTTAGGGTCTTGTGTGTAAACTGACTCAAATAGCTTGTATATTGAAGCATATACTTTGTAATTTGGAATTCTTGCATTAAAAAAGTCATTTACATCGTAGCTATTTTTAATTTCTTTTACGAGATTATACTTTTCGTTTCTTAATTGTTTTTTATTGATACCTTTGTATGCCTTAACAACGGCTTCTATAAGGTGATTAGCTTTACTATCACTACTGTACTTTTCGGTATTTAAAATTTTATATAGTTCATATTCTTTACCAAGTTGAGATTTTGGTGAAAAATATTTCTTTAACATACTTACAGCTTCTCCCTCTTTATCGTTAAGTACATCAGCTGTAATTTGTCTTGTTAATAGCTCAAAAAGAATAGCAGTATTCTTTATTTTTGAGTGCTTTATTTTATTACTCATTTACGAACTCCAATCGTTTTTGTATAGTACTTCATATATAAATATAAGTGTCATCAATTTTTATTAGTAATAAGAGAGTTTACTTCAGATTTATACTCCTCTTCAACCTCACTACTCTCACTTAATAATGATTTTCCTGTACTTCCTAAATGTTTTAGTACATTTTCATATTTTGATAATGATTGTGTACTGTAAGCTTTATTCATATCATGTGCTCCTAACGGATCTCTACCCCTAGCACCACTATCTTTACTATACTTATTTGCTTCTTTAGGTCTTCCTGCACCTTCAAAACCACCTTCAGGTGAACCACCCTCATCATTCAACTCATGTCCGGTTCTTCCCATAGCCAAATCTGAAGGAGTTCCTTGAGACTGTCCACTTTTAGCAGGATCATTACCTTCTGCTTCAATCTGTTGTCTTCTGAATTTAGTCTTATAGTCAAATACAATTTGTTCATCCATTTTTTTAATTTCTTCGTCTGAGAACTTAAATACATTTTTGTAAACCCATTCAGATGATACTAATCCATCTCTTAACATTGAATCTGCAAGAGATGTTTTATTGTTCCACAATTCTATCTTTTCTTGCTCATATATTGTCGATGGATTAGTTAAATTTAATTCAAAGTTAACTAGGTCTTGGTCTCTAAACCCCTGTGCATACAAATGAACTACAGCTATTTTTGATAACTCACTCGTTACAATTCTTTGAATTCTTTCAATTGTTCGGGCAAATCTCACATCCTCTGCAGCCAAAGTAGCTTTAGAACCTAACCCTTCTTCGTATCCTAAAAACGCTTTAGGTACATGCAATGAAGCCAACAATTTATTTTTAAGATACTCAATGTCATCTACCGCTTCATAAGTTAGTCCCTGTAAAGTGTCTATATTTGTTCCACTATCCCCACCCCTTACAGGTAGAAAGAAATCCTCTGTTAGATTCTGTATGTTGTATCTAAGATTGTACTCACCAGTCTTCTCATCCATCACAGGTGCCTTTTTCATTTTGTTCATAGCCTGTTGCATAAAGTTATCAACTTCTGCTGGTGGTATGTTACCTATGTCTAATTTAAAAACTCTCTTTTCAGGTGCTCTCATTATACGGTGTATCAACATAGCGTCTTCCATAAGACTCATTTGTTTCCATACTTTTCTACCACCTTCTAATATAGAACGACCATAAGGAACATAGTTTGAATCTGACAGTAATCTAAAATGTGCTATCTCATAATTTTCAAACATAGTGATTTCTCTATCTCTTTTGGTATGTCTTGCACCGTGACTACCACCAGCTGATTGTGGAATATATTCAAACTGAACTAAATTAGGATTTTCAGGATCATGTCCTTCATATCTAGCAGTATCATATGGTGATAAAGGCATAACATTTGTCACACCATACTTTTCATTGACTTCTAATTTCAAAAAGAAATCACCATACTTATTCATATTACGAATCCACGGCCAAAGATTAAACTCTATGTTTATGATATCATAAAAAAGGTTATGTAATATATCATGTATATTATCATTCGTTGTATTGATAGAAAGAACTTTACCGTACTCATTCTTCATAGTAGACTCATCAGAATACACATCTAATGCAGATGCAATAATTGCATCAGAATCCATAGATTCGTAGTCTCTGAACAAACCTAATCTAAGTTGTTGAACTTGTAGCAGTTCATTGTATCCGTAACTTTGCATGTTCGAATATAGTTTTTGGTATCTATCAACCAAACTGTTTTTTGCTACTGATTGTAGCTTTCCTGTATCTACAACTTTTAATTTTCTACCACCAACGTTTCTAACTATAGCGTTAGTAGAAAATAGTCTTTTTAATCTTCCTAAAAATGTTGTATCAGCCATAATTTATTCCTTATCCTAATAGCCAGTCTATTCGTTCTTTTTCACCATTCGGACCCACTTCCATTTCCCAAGTGTCTTTCTTTTCCGTTGGTGTTTGAGGTAACATTTGTGTTGCTACACCACTTAGTGCTTTTTTCTGTAAGTCGATACCTTCTTGTTTTAATCTTAATGCAGTATCCCTTACCCAAAGGCAAATAGCGAAACTCATCACTAAATCATCATTATACCCCTGCATAGCTTCGGCTTTATTGTTATTATATATAAATACAAAAAGTTCATCAATTAATCGATTTGAACGAACAATTACTGACTTTTCCCTAAAATATTCTTCCAATTTGGCGATTACCAATGGTCTTGTTTTCATTGTCATAGAAAAACCTGGTACCATATTTCGGTCTTGTGTTCTATATCTATTATTAATTTGTTTTTCTGTATCTACATATTGTAAATCTTTACTTGTATAAAATAGGTTCTCATATCCCCTATCGATTATCTGTTGTATTGCTGCCCATCCAATATTGTTATTTTCTACAACTAATAGGGCATTATTATATTCTGTAGCGGTGTTAACCAACATATTACCAAAATCTTTTGTTGACAACTTACCTTTATATTCTGCGACCTGCTCCATAGTTTCTACATCCATAACATGAAAAGCAGAATAATCTGTTCCATCACCTCTACTAACATCAGCAGACACAATATAATCTTTTGTATAGTTAGCAGGTTGCCATACCCAAAAGTTACTATCGATTCCTCTTTTTTCTAAAGGATTATTAGTATGTGTTTGTTTATACTCCTCTAGTATTACACCATCGACTACTGTTTGACCAGAAGTGATGAAATCACAATCACATTCTTGTGCTGCTAATGAAGGACCTAATAGTTTATCTTGCTCACCCCTCCACTCATCATTTCTTTCAGGATGTAAATTCCAATGTAATCTAATAAAGTTCCAATCATTTGTTCCATCTTCTGCACCTACCCAAGTTTTGTGAAACCAATTACCCACACCATTTGGAGTCGATAATGCTATACATTGTCCACCAGTAGATAATGTCTGTGAAGCGGCTGCCCATATCGGTTCAATCTTATCAATGAAAGCGGCCTCATCCAATATTAATAATGAAAGAGCCTCAGAACGACCAGAATCTTCTCCGCTTGAGACCGCTTTAATCTGTGAACCATTTTTGTATCTTAAAGATAGTTTGTTATCCTCAACACAATTCTGTTTCAACCAAGAGGGTAAATTGGCGTGCATTACTCTCACTTTAGTCACTAAATTTTTTGCAGTATCTTGTTTAGTAGCAATTACTAATATATTTTTGTCTTGTCCAAACGTCATCATCCATAAAGAATATCCAGCAGTCAATGTTGATAAACCTAATTGACGTGCCTTTAATATAATATTGAACCTATGGTCTTCAAAAGTCTGTAATGATTTTTCTTGAAAATCCCAAAGATGAAAAGGAACTTTACCCTTCATAGGATGCTGAACCACACAATACTTTTTTAGAAAATATGCTGGATCCTTTGCACACTTTACATATTCTTTTTTGATTACTTCTTTTAATGGTGCAGGTTTCATTATATTTTCCCTAAAATAAATCCAATAAACAACCAAAGATATTGATTCTCATACCACTTTGGTTCAACTAACTTTACTAACTTTTCATTCATTTCATCACGAGCTTTCAGTAATTTAATTTGAGAATCTTTAGCTTCTATCAGTAGTGAATCAACATTTGAAGATTCTTCAAATTTTTCTATCAAAGATTCATAATCACTAATCAGTACTTTTTGTGATGAAATCAAAGAATCAGCCTTTTCAATCTTACCTTCCCATTGAGCATCACGTGCTTTAATCATTTTTAAAGCTTCCGCCTCTGTGAAGGTTGTTTGTGCTAATAAAGGTGTTAGAAGTAAAATCCAAATATACTTCATGTTATTTACTCTTCGCAAACTTTCTTAAAAAATCTTCAGCAGATTCGACTTCATCGTTTTCATAAACTTCTTCCATTTTTTTAGTTTTCTTTTTAGAGATAGTTAGTTTTCTTTTCATATTACCTATTTCTCTTCTAGATGCGGTTTTAGCTTCCTCCAATTCTTTGATTTGTTTTTCTACTTTCTTCTCTTCTTTTTTGTTTTCTTCAATCACCTTTTTAAGTTTTTGCACTTCCTTACTCTTAACCTGTTTTGCGGCAAAAAGTCCACCAACTAGTCCAAATATTCCTAATATTACTTTCCAAAGTTTCATAACTAATTCTCCAATTCATTAAGGGTTTCTTGAAATTTCTCTAATGCTTCGTCAGCCATAGACTTTATCTTTTCTGTATCAACATTCCAAGTTTCTTTTTCTAATTCAGGATATGCGACACCAACATTGTTATACCACTCAGGTGCTTTCATATCTTTCCATTCTTTTATCGCCTGTATTTGTTCCTTTAAAAAAGATATTTTATTTTCTTTTACCTTTTGTTTTTCCCACTCCTCATATTTACCTTCTAATCTAAGTTTGTGTTCAAAATCTAGTTGACAATCAAAACAGTGTCCATAGAGTCTCCACATCTTATCATCTAATCTCTTTTTCATAACTTTGCCACAACTTGGACAAAATAAAGGCATTCTAACATCCTGCATTAGTTCAGTCATCTTTGGTATTACATCACCCTTTTCTTTTCCTTTACCCTCGTAACCGATCATAACTCTTTTATCCGGTTCTCTACCAGATAATAAATCACCTAAAACTTTGTTTTGTCTTTCTGATTCTTTACTATATCCCATAACCTACTCCTATACGAATTTTAACATACCCAAAATTTGATTTGCTGGTGCGAATGCTCCTGTGTATTTGTAGAGTTTACCTTTATAAACAAATGTAACCCCTTCCGATGGAACGACTGCATCTAGTCCACCTAAGGCTTTTAGTCTATCTAACTGAACTTTTAATGTGTTCAATACTTTTGGGTCTTTAGACTTTTTAACTTTGTTGATTGTACCTACCAAATCCTTCCTAATTTTTTGGGCTGCTTCAGATGGATTTGCTGCAATAAAGTCACTCATATTTTTTAATATCTCTGCACCCAATTCGAAAAAGAGAACTTCCCAATCTCTAATATGTTCTTTTTGTAGTTTAGCATGATTCATCTTATCAGTGCTCAAAACCCAATCTAAAAACTTTGGATACTTTTCTAAATCTTTTCTTATTTGTGGTATCTTATACGACTTATCAAAGAACGCCCATCTCTTTGTTAATTTCATTAAAATTCTATTATCAGGATGTTTGTAATCTGTTTGTTTTCCACCATTATAAATATACTCCATCCAATAAGCTTGATGGTAATCAGCTAAAGTGTCCGTATCTTTTAACTTATATTCGCTCTGTAGTTTTTTGAGTTTACCTAAAAAGTAACTTTGTCTCTTACTAAAATCCTTTACCTGTGGTAAATTGGCAACGAATGGTTTTGTTATCGTATAAGTTTTTTGTATGTCTTGATTTATTTGTTTTATCATACCAGCTAACACTCTAGCACTTTCTCTATTTTCTCCTATGGGAGAACCAAATTTATCATACTCTATAGTTCCATGAAACTGTAGTAGAGATTTGTCATAAGGTATTACATTTGATGTAGCAGGATACATAACCTCTAAAGACATAAATCTTTTACCTTCACCAAATATTTTGTCTTTTTGTTTCTTACTTAAACCTTTTAAAGCTTTAGTTAAATCATTCATTGCGGTAACAAATGCTTTTTCAATATCACCTCTACCCGAAAACATATTCTTTATACCATTGGCATCTAAAGCATTAGCACCAAAGTTTTTGATGTGCCCTTTGTTTCTTGCTGCGATAAGTTTGTCATTTTTCCAACTTATCATTATGTTCTGTCCATCTGTTTTTTCTGTAACAGGTCCTTCTTTATCAAGTTTACCTTGCAGTGTATTAATAATTAGTTTCTTAAAATCTGAAAACGTTAATTTTTTATCATCAAATGGATGATTAAGATGTCCATAAGCACCACCCTCTAATAGTAATTCTTTCTTCCACCATTCTTTTGAAAATGTTTTTTCTTCTAAAAATTGAATATTGTCTAAATCTATAGTATCTAAGAAACTTTTGTCTATTTCTGCACTTGCACCAGCAGCGAATACACTTCCTATTATATTATCAATCGCCGCAGATGTTCCCATCCAATCAACTACTTGCCAACCTATTGGGCCTACAACATCATCCAAATGTTTTTTATATTTATTTACGGCCGTATTAGAACCACCTTGTGTTCCGTGATCCATATAAGTAAGTGGTACAGAATTGTAATGTTTTTGTCCTGGTTTTCTTCTGGTATGATCCTCTACGGCTTTTGCAACATTCTCTTCCGGTTTTATAATATTATTTCTGACAGCATAATCAACGACCTTCCATCCCTCTTTTTTGTAAATACTATCTAACCAATCCTTAGATGTTTTTTCATAGGCATTTAGAGTTTGATAATACGTTGATGGGCCATCATCTAAATTTCCTTTCAGACTATCACTATATTCTAATAAAAATTCTTTTATCAAATCTTCAGATATATCAATGGTTTCAAATAACTTTTTGAATTTATTTGTCATCATATTGTATATACCCTTATCAAAATATTTGAATGTCTTTTTAAATGTCTTCTGTCTTTCATCATCACTATACTTTGGGTTTCCCAATAAATCTCTCATCTTTGTACCACTAAGATTACCTTGTTGTGGTGCAGTTAGTATGTAACCATGAGTTTCATATCCCTCTAAATTATTTTTGTTCTGATTGAAGTCTTGATAGTATGTTTTACTACCATCTTTTTTAGTTCCACCTTTTAATCTACCAGCATCCTTTTGTCCAAATGCATATACTACAGCTGTCGTATCAGCATTAAATTTTTTCAAAAGATTTACAGCGACATAAGGTGTTTTTTCTTGTATAATTCTATTCTTTGGTATACCCATCTTTACCATATGTCTTACTTTTTCTTTGAAATCCATTGGATGTCTTGGTGGTTGTTTAATGTTGGATGTTGTTATATATGCTTCGTCAACCTTAGATGCTAACCATTTATATGTTGCTAAATGACCAGGATGAAAAGGTTGAAATCTACCACCAAATACTCCGATTACTTTTTTTATTTGTTTTTGCTCGTCAATATTTTCTCCAAGTAATCTTAATAATTGTGTCATCACCACTGGGTTATTATTGAGGTAAATTTGTAACTTACTGATATTTTTGGTATAAATTTTTGGTATCAAATTTTTATCGACTAATTTTTGTAATGCACTTTTCATTTTTGGTTTATTAATAAATTCTTGTATTTTTTTGTAACCACTACCATAAGGAACAGATGTATTGCCTTTCTTCTTCATCTTCTTTACCATCTTACGACTTGGTGACGGTAACATACCAGCAGGTGCTCCAAACTCTTCGTTCTTAGCTTTTGTTTTCTTCTTCATCTTATTGATGTATGCACGATAGACCGCGGCCTGTGATGTCTTACCCATCTCTCTGGCTCTTTGTTCCATAGCAACAGCAGCCTGTATTTTATGAGCATGTGACCTACTACTACTCTTTATCTTTCTAACAGATGCTTGAGCATCTTTTACAGTAGCAAATTTTAATCCATGTATTGTACCCTTTGGATTTTCATCTGTATATAAATCTGAATGGCTTGATGATTGTCTATGTTGTCCTTTTTTACGAGGCTTTCTTGGAGCCTCATTCATCTTTAATTTTTTTCGTAAAGCGGTAATCTTCTTTATGAGTTCTTTTTGTTTAGGAGAACCTGGCATCATCTTCATAGCCTGTGTATACATTTTATACAACTCTTTATTTTCACCTAAAAGTGAAATTCCTATCAGTGCCATAGCTTTGTCTCTTGCGGATTGTCCACTAAATTTTTTAGCTACTTTTTTATAATTTTTTCTAACCATATTCTTCGCATCTTTTTCAGAGTTTCCATACTTTTTGAGAAGACTATATATAGTCTTTACTTCAGATTCGTTTACTGATTCCATAATTCTAAATTTCAAAGCTGGTCTACCATTAATCAACAAATCTCCATTATCATTGTAATCGATCGACTTTACAACCACCTTTTTATTTTTGAATCTACCCATTAGTACTGTATCCCCAACCTCTACCGGTAGCTTTATAGCCTCAAAGAATCTAGACTGTCCAGGATCTTTAAAAACTTTTTGAAATTTCTTTTGTTTTCTTAACCAATCTTTTGCAACTTTACTTTTAATTGGTTTTTTAAGAAACTTATCAATCCCCATATTGACCAACATTTTAAATTTCTTCTTTGCTTCTTTTTCAGATAAAAATTTATTATTGTCCACTATTAGAAAGTTACTACCACCGAACAATCCTTGAAAAAAAGCCAAATTACTTTGAACATCTCTCCAACTATCCTTAACAATTTTTTCTGGTAAAGCTCTTGGTCTTTCTTCATTTCGTTGCATTGCAACTTCTAATGACGTATTAACAAAAACCATATATGTGTCATAACCCAAATCCATCAATTTTTTTCTTTTTTCTTTTACTGAACTAAATTTATGACCAGTTCCATCAATGATTACACCTAATCTTCCGTCTGTGTATATTCTTAACCTTTCTTTACTCAAAGACTTTGCAAACTTTCTTAGTCCACTCGTATCATAATCTACAGGATTTCCTGCTCTATCCACACCGGTTAAATCTTGAAATAACTCATCAGGCATGTTATCTAAATCAACAGTACCAAAATACTTATTGAGTAAAAATTCTAACTCAGAATCTTGGTTAACCATCTTCAGTCCAGTCTTAGAAACATTTATCTTTTCTGGTATACCAAATAATTGGGATGCTACATAAGATTTTCCACTACCAGGCCCACCTGCCAAAAATATAGCTTTGAAGATACCAGGATCTCTAGCACCCTCTTCTATTACTTCTTTTTCTAAGAATGGTTCTATAAGGTATTTTGTAAGTTTATCCATAATAATAAATATCCCTTAATTTTATTTTATCAAATTATTTCCATATCTACATCTATTGAATTGTAATCAACAGCATAAAATCCTTTAGAATCTAAAATTACACTATCATCAAATCCCATCTCTAGTAAATCTTGTGCCATCACACCTTTATAAGTAGTGTTTAAATCATTTTTGTAATTAAAGGAGTAAATCGGTATATTAGAATTACTGTATCCAATTCTGTTAATATTTGTTTTAAGTCTTACATCAGACATTCCTTGTCCAAAAGCAACAGCTACACCAGTTGTATCGGTGACACTATTATTTCTAAAAGTTAGAGTGGCATTGGTAGTGCCTGAACTTCCACCTGAAATGTATTTGAGTCTAATATAATATGTTCTATTACCATTCTGTCCTGTAAATTGTCGAGGACTATCCGCAAGATGATTTGCAAATCCGGTAGTATCAGAAGTGCCGCTCCCATTAGTACCTGGATCACCAAGTTGGGAAACCGACATCTCAACATCGATATTACCTTTTTGTCCAGATACATTGGATGAAAGAAATACATCTGTAGTCCCACTACCATTTCTGAGTAGTATTGTTTTTAATGCAGAAACACCTGGGGTATTAGCCGATACACTAAAGGTAAAATCTGCAATACCATTCGCGCCATTAGAAGCTCCCCAGTAGGTACTATTATTACCGTGATCGTAATCGTAAAATTCAGACATAGCATGAGGTTCACTTCCATCTGGTCTGTTAGAAGATACGTTTGCTAAATTGATATCTTCGTCTCCACTACCTACTTCACTACTATCATCAAAAGAGTTATCAGATAATCCTCTCAAACTGATATCTGTTGCACCATCTGCATTGAAAGACGTATAATCACCTTCGTTTTTTTCAGAGTAAATACCAACTAGTTTTAATTCCCCACTACCTGGCACTGCCATCTTTCAACTCCTTAATTTCGGATTTCAAATCCTCAATCTGTTTCTGTTGTTCTTTTATTGCCTCAACCAAAACAGCTGTTGTCTTAGCATAATCTACTGTTTTAAATGATTCCTCTCCATTTAAACCATCAACTTCTTTAACCAGTTCTGGTATTACCTCCTCAACTTCTTGTGCAATAAATCCTATGTCATGTCCTCTATCTTCTCTTTTCCAGTCAAATTGTCTACCATTTAGTTTCAGTACATCAGATAATCCGTAGTTGATATTCTCTATATTTGTTTTTAATTTTTTATCAGATGATATTGTTGATGAGAATGCAATGACATCATTGTTTGCATGGAATGTTCCACCATCTGCCATTCTGAAATCTTCAACATTGTCTATCTTAAACATTATCATACCATCCGATGTAAAGTCGATGTACTCATCATTATATGCCGAGCCAATTTTGAGATTTGTATTGAAGATACTTACCTGTGATGTTAGGGATGTATCTAAGTACGCAGTATCTATAGCAGTTCCATTCCAAGTACCAGTTGATATAGTTCCTAAAGTTGTAACATTCGTACTACCTTGATACCCATCTTTTAAACCATCTGGTGTAACTGCTCTGGCAGTATCCGTACCTGTTGTGGTTTCTGTAGTAGTCGCTAATTCTACAATACCTTTATTAGCTGTTGTCGCATCTTCTGCACTATAGGTAACCGTGCGAGTTGCACTTACTGCAACATCAATACCCTCACCTGCTGCAAATGTTGTTGTCTGTCCATCAGCAACAGTTTGTGTTGTCGCCCCATCTGACATAATCCAATTATCCATTGAACCACCGCCACCACCACTTATACCAGTAAGTTGACTACCATCACCTACAAAAACATTTGCTTTAATCCTACCAAACGATGCAGTAGTGTGTTGAGAACCACTTATTCCGTAGTGAAAGATTCTCCTAGAGCCAGCCTGATTTACGTCAAAAGTACCGCCTGTGTTTTCTATTTTACCCATTCTTAAAACTTCAAATGTTTCGCTTCCGGCTCCCGCTGGAATTCCTACATCAGCAGTACCGTGAAATTTATGAGTAACATTATACTTTATGGTTAGCCCTTTATTTTTTGAGTCTTTACTTGCAGATGCATTCAATATCTGAAAGCTTTCGCTAAATGGCATCATTGCCGAGCTTATAGGATCACCTGGACTGTAACTTGAGGGGAGTTCACCGTATGCGTTTGCATAATCCCAAGACCAGTTCATTCCAGGTACATTTGGATCGGATTTTGGATCTGGTGGTATACCTTCGTTATCACCGACACCTGCTCTCATTCTTAAAAATTGATTCTGTGCATTGGTTGGATGAAAAGCCATTGTCTGTAGTAATCTGTCATCAGACAAATTTGCTAACCTTATGTCTGACCTCAAGTTAGTACTACTATTGAAAGACCTTAGAAATAGTGATGGACTATCCCCACTTGTCAATGTGGTGGTTGCTGTTACATTGTTAGATGTGGATGTCGAAGTTAATGTTGCGGAACCAATACTAAATCCACCAATCTGTCCACCTGATTCTGCATCAAGTACACCCTTCATAATTACATCACCTGATGGTTTTAACTGAAACTTAGAAGAACTTATCTGTAGAACTCCGTTTGATGCACTTATAAAGGAAGAACCTGTGGCACCAAAGAACATACGATTTGTTCTAAAGTCAATCAAACTACCACTTATAAAAACAGAGGTGCTGTCACTACCAATTATTCTAAAGTTACCCGCACCATCTGCAAAAAATCCTGCACCTGTAGTATCTGTATTTGTTGTAATCGTACCTAAAGAAAGTTTGTTACTTGTGTTTGTACTACTCTGTGCATTAAGACGGAATCCTGTTGCAGTAAAAGATACTGTTGTTGAAATTAATTTAAGAGTTTCATTAGCACCATCAAATATTAACTGATTGTTATTACCATCTGTTAATTCAAACTTCGGTGAGGTATCATCCATACCCAATATAATACCCGAATTACCAGAATCATCTGCTGCAAAATTACTAAAGTTGGTATCATTTATAAATTGAGCACCCATTGCAATGAAACTATCAGTACCGCCAACTATCTTAACTTTATCACCTAGTGACATTGAAGCTTGTGTAGAAGAGATTCTGATATTTGTTGCAGTCAATCCACCAGCAGCGAGTGTGAATCCACCTATTGTACCAGTTGTTGATGTAATGTCTCCACTTATTGTTGCATTCGTTGCGGTTAATGCTCCAGCTGTAGTTACTCTGAATGGAGCACTTCCGAATGTCGCATGTCCTAACTGAATACCATCATCGGCATCTGCCTTAAAAATAGTATTACCACTTCCTAAAGAAATTGATTTACCAGATGTATCGATTGTAAAGTTTGTCGCTGATAAGGTTGTTGATGATAAACTGAATCCACCAACCTTTCCACCAGTAAATAATACGGTAGAACCTGTTATCTGCCCACTTGATTTCATTATAAGATTGTTATTGGAACTTGATATAGCAGTATTTGTTAAACCAAACCCACCTATCTGATTAGTAGCACCTAATGATGCAAGTTTTGTGTTACCGGCGTTATATATTTCTACATTAGTTCCTGTAAATTGAAGTCTTGCACCTGATGCATTACCAACCCTAAAATTATTTGAACCTGCAGATGATAAGAAGAAACCATTACCGGATGTAAAGTTGGTAGCACTCCTTATGATTGGTGTACCACTATTATGTTCTATTGCAACAGCACCATTTCCAAGTGTTATAGATTTTGCACTTGAATCTATTACAACATCAGTTCCTTTTTTGATACTTGTACTTGCTATTTCCCAACCGGCTGCTGTTAAAGTATTATTAATAAATGAAAAGTTTGCACCAACAAAGAATGTTGGAGTAGCAGAAGCACTTACATAGAATAGGTTTGCTTGTGGTGTTGTGTGTGTCTGATTTGCATTTACGCCTAATGCAATTTTTGCCTGGTTACCATTTATGTCAGCAACAGTTCCACTTCGTAATGCACCAGGTACCAAATCCCAACCAGCGAGTCTAGCCCTATCCCTCGTAATTAAAACAGAGAATCTATCATCGTGTAATATACTCGCATTTTCAGAACCACTAAATACTGCAAATCCAAATCTATCATCTGAGGATGAACCACCTACTCTTGGTAGTTTACCCATAACCACTTTTGGTTGGGCCGTATTAATTGAACCGGTGTATATAGCGACTTGTTGATTCGTTGCGTCTAATGCAATTGAACCATTTGTTCCATCAAACTCAAGTCTGCCAGGTACTAATTGCCAACCCACAATCATATTATCACCCTGACCTAACTCAACTAATCTATCTGCATCAGCAGTTCCAG
>VTLG01011403.1_pt1 | contig 22550 bp, 37 predicted proteins | sample 4694571 | NCBI WGS metagenome assembly VTLG01 (sample SAMN12604809, study PRJNA352737) | marine metagenome | biome: ENVO:00000447; feature: ENVO:00000209|ENVO:00000569|ENVO:01000036; material: ENVO:00002151; isolation source: viral sequences binned using virsorter ...
TCAGCACAGCTTTGTTATCTAACTAAAGGTGAGTATCGTTATATCGGTACTCCTATATCTGTTAGAACAAAAACAATAGAAGAAGCTTATGGATATGCCAGAAAGCTTCTTAAAAGAAAAGCAGGAGACAAAAAACATTTGCAAGTTTGGGGTCCTCCAGCTCCAGGTCGAAACTTTGCAGAAGAAGTGTTAACTGCTCCACCTAAACCTGTTTCTAAATAAAACTAATGGGATTAGAAATTCAACTTAGAGCAGAAACTTATTTCTCCAAAACATTTAATGATGGAGAAGAAGTTGTTCTAGAACTGGCAACAATGTGCCTATTAGGATCTTGCATTGAAACTAAATATCCTACTGGGTATATCGATATCAGACTTAACCAATGGCATAAAAACTATTGGTTATATGATTGGTTTGAAAATTTATCTAATGATGAATTTGAAAATCATACTAATACTAAATGTCTTTTTAAAGAGGATTTAGAAAGATTTATTGAACTGTCAAAGGAAGTTCTTAATTGGCCTTTAGATAGTAAAGAACAATATAGAACTTTCAAAAAATATTTTCCTGTTAAATCTAATATTTTCTATACCAAAGAAGATATAGAAATTTTACAGGATACTAAAGAATATTTTCAAGAATTAATTAACAATTTTCCTTGGAAAGATTCTGAACTTTATTGTTATTACAATTATTAAATATGAGAAAAATTGATCCCAGTGAATATATGTTGCCAGGCTGGGATTCATCTCCTCCTGGTCCACATCCATATAAACGAGGTTCTTTACATAATAAAATAGGAATGTGGATTCTATGGACTTACTATTTATTATTTATAGGAATGTTTATTAGAAGCTTACTTATCTTTTTAAAAGGAACTATGTAATGTCTGCAAACATTCAAGCTATAAAAATAACGCCAGTTAAACTTTATTCTTTGATACTAGATGATGTTGGTAAATATCATTTAGCAAAACTTGATGTTACAAAAAATGCCTATGTAATGATTGATCATGATTTAGATCTCTTTGCACTTTCACGTCTTTTACACCAACAAGATAAAGATGACTACTAAAGAAAAAACTTTCCGAGTATTAATGGCTGAAACTCATGCTCAGTACTATGAGGTTTTAGCTGAAAATGAAGATCAAGCTCGTGAAAGAGCTTATGATTATGACGAAGATAAGTCTTGGGCATTAAGTACTTGGGATGAGGGTGTTAATGATCAAGTTCACGCAGATACTGAGGAGGTAGGAGAATGAAAACTTATAAGGTAACAATTAGTAGAGACTTCTTTTATAACTATGAAGTTAAAGCTAATAGTCAAGATGAAGCGATCCAAAAGGCTTATGACGATTGGGACGGGGATTCAGACGACGTAGAACTCGTTAATGAGGAATGTTACGAAGCCAACTGTATCGATTGTGAGGAGGTTTGAAATGACTGACGAATCAAAACTATCTTTTGAAGATGCCTGTTTTCAATGGGCATCAAATCAATTTCTTTATGAAGAACTACCTGATGAATACTTTGAAATGTCAGAAGAGGATCAGCATAAGCATCTAGAACGATATGCTTGGGAACCTATTAGTCACCATTATGGTTACAACATAGCATCATACATAGATTCTCTAGCTCAACATGCCATTGAAGGAATTATTCCAAAGAAGGAGGATTACTAATGACTACTGAAACAAAACTTTCAAAAATTCCAGAAGAGATTTTCACAACTCTAAAAGAAGGAATTCAATCTATTCTTGACGATAAAGATTGGGCAGGTTTCTTAAAAGTATTAAGAAAAATGCATCACTATAGTTTTAATAATCGTTTCTTAATTTATTTGGAACAAGAGAGACGAGGCTATGGTCATAGCTCTTTCGTTGCTGGTTTTAAAAAATGGAAAACAGAATTTAACCGCACAGTTAAGAAAGGAGAAAAAAGTATTCACATCCTTGCACCAGTTATGTACACAGTTACTGATGATTCTGGAAATGTATTATTAAACGATGAAGGAAAACCCATTAGAAGACCTTATAAATTTAAAACAGCACATGTCTTTGATCATCATCAAACTGAAGGAGATCCTATAACTTCTCCTGATATATCAGATATGTTATCACCTTTAGAAGGTGAAATACCTGATGAATTATTCAACGGATTAGTTAAAGTAGCATCAGAACATAATGTGAGAACAGAAGAGAACGTTCCTAAATCTAAAATGGAAGGAGCATTAGGTTCATGTTGGTTTACAGGTGAAAAAGCAGACCGTATCAAGCTGGTTGAAGGACTTAATGCTGCCACAAAGGTTAGTGTTATGTCTCATGAGCTTGGCCACGCACTTTTGCACGGTGCTAACGACTATCGGAGACATACTCCAGGATCTATTAAAGAACTTGAAGCAGAATCCGTGGCTTATCTTGTCTGTTCCTATTACAATATTGATCTTGGTCAACGTACTTTTAAATATATCGTTCATCACAACACAGCTACAGATGATGTTGTAGAAGAACTATCAAAATCAGGTGAACGTATCTTTAAAGCCTATGAAAAAATAGTTAAACGTGCTGACCAATGGATCAAAGATAATACTTATTAATTATTTAAACAAAGACTCATGTTCCACCTTATGTTGCATGTAGTTATTAGTCCAAAGAAGGTAATTCATTGTATCTTTCATGGTTTTATTCATTGAACGATACCCAGTCCCTACATAAATCTGGCCTATTACAACACTAGCTGCCATGATGGACCAAAAAATGTAATACCAATTGGATTTTATTTGATTTCTGAACACTTTACTAATTTAAAAGGATGCTTCAATTCTATCCCCTTATAGCTGAAATTACATGGGTCTATGAACCAGAAGATTACATTCAAAACTGTTTAGACAATGAAGAGCAGCCTACATTAGATGGCTTCTATGAATATGTCATAGAGCAATTACAAAAAGAAATGTCTAAGATTAGTTCTAAAGATTTTAGAATTAAAAGAAATTGGGATATGTCTCCTGTTGATTATGAAGATGATGTCGATGACTTCATCGAAATAGAAGAAGAAAAAGAAGAGGGTTCCTCTACTCTCAAGAAAGAATAGAGGCTTGCTTACCAGCTATAGGAAACAACAAAAACTATAACTCCCTCTATGGGAAAGACTGACGTTGTTCTTCTTCATCTTTCTCCTTTACCATAATATCCACTGAATTCCTCATTAAATGCTATTTAAAAAATCTACTATTATCTTTTTAATATGGATTGGTATTAATTTTATTTTTTATTATTCTTTTTATTCACCAGCTGGATATCTAGTATTAATTAATTTAATGTTTATACTAGCAACTTATTTATTAACTAACGAAGAACTTAATTCGGAATAACATCAAAACAAGTAAAGTAGGCTTCACCTTGGATAGTTTTATAAGGATCCATTGGAGTTAAAGGAATAATTTTCCCTACTTTCCAAACAACATCATCTCCATAAGGAGGTCGTGTCCAATAAAATTCTTTAAGTTCTTCATTAACAGTCCATTCAGGATGATCTCTTCTCCATCTGCTCCAAGTTTTAAACTGCCTTTCAGGATCTCCACTAGTACAATCTAAAACAATTGAATCTCCTGGTGGAATCTGCCAACGCATTTCTAAAACTTTTTTAAACCCTAAAGAAATTGTCTTAAACCCTTCTCTCCCAAGAATCTTTTGATCTAAACTTCTAAATCTTTTATTCTTCCGTTTGTAATACCAATCATTTATTTGACGATTTGATTTACCAATAGCAAATCCTACATTCCATAACCAAAATTCAGAATCATTAACTGTTCTTCTTGGATCAAAGAAGACTTTACAAAGGCTATCATTAACTCTAAATTTAGTACTGATAAGCTTGCGACGTATTCTGTAAGTCATTATGAATGAGTTAATTCAGATGATTCAACAAGATCCTGAACTATGGGAATTAGTTGAACGTCTAAAAGACCAAGACGAGGAATTAGAAGATTTCCTTTTAGGTCTAGCACAAATGTTTGCAATTGAATTTGAAGAATTAGAACGAAGTGATCTAAACGATAAGTTAGAAAGCTTTTTCGGAGGGCTTCCTCCTAAAGCAATGACATTAGCTCCTTTGCTTTTACATACTGCTCTTGATATGTACATGTTCCGTCGCACTTCATCTAATGATAACGTGAGGCAGTGAAAATGCAAAGAGGATATGTGCTATCTAATGAGGATATGAGTAAGATAGTTTGTTTAGATAAAAATAAAAAAAAATTTATGTTACTTGATATTAAGGATAAGACGGCTTTAAACAGAGCGATGTCTTTTCCTAACCTCACAGCTGCTAAAAATCTTCAACAAAGAATTGAAAGCTATGATTCTAATTTTCCTAAAACATTAATTATTAATGTTGCCCAATTATATAAAAATAGTTTTTTCTAATGGCTTCTTACATCTTTGACCTTGAAACCGATGGTCTGTTACATGACGTAACAAAGATTCATTCTTTAGTGTTAAGGAATATTAAAGATGGATCTTTTATTAGTTGTGCAGACCAAGAAGGTTACACTCCTATCTCAGAAGGTTTAAAAATTCTTCAAGAATCAAATCATATTGCAGGACACAATGTAATAAAATATGACATCCCTGTTCTAGAAAAACTTTTTCCAAAATTTAAATTAGCTTCTAACTGCCTGGTATTTGACACTCTTGTTGCCAGTAGGCTATGGGCACCTGAATTAGAAAGTTTTGATTATTCTCGTTGGACTCATCTTGATCCAAAATATAAAGGTCGTCATTCGCTAGCTGCATGGGGTGAAAGATTAGGTATTCAAAAGATTGCTTTTGTAGAAGAAACTAAATTTGAAACTGGTGTAGAAAATGTCTGGGAAAAATGGACAATCAGTATGCAACAGTATTGTGAACAAGATGTTTTAGTTACACATAAACTTTATGATTATTTTCTAGCTCAAAAGATGGATAAAAGATCTTTAAGACTAGAACATGAATTTGCTACTGTTATTTCTAAACAAGAACGTTTTGGATTTCCTTTTAATAAAACTGCAGCTTTTGCATTAGTTAATGAATTAAAAGCTAAACGTGCTGAATTAGAAAATAATTTAAAAAATATATTCCCTCCCATAGAAGAAGAACGCTGGTCAGAAAAAACAGGTAAACAATTAAAAACTAAAGTAACTGAATTTAATCCTGCATCAAGACAACAAACAGCAGAGCGTTTAAAAGAAAAGTATCCTGAAATTACATTTGAAAATACGGAGAAAGGTTCTCCAAAAGTAGATGACGATGTATTAACAAAACTAGGTTCTAATTATCCTGAAGCAAAAGCTTTAGCTGAATATCAATTACTTAATAAAAGAATTGGTCAGATATCAGAAGGTAAAGAAGCCTGGTTAAAACATTGTGATAAATATAATGACAATCGAATACATGGTGAAGTAATAACAAATGCCTGTATCTCTGGTCGAGCAGCACATCGTCGTCCAAACACAGGGCAAATCCCCTCAGTTGGTCATCCTTATGGTGCTGAATGTCGTGCATTATTTTATGCTCCTTTGCCTTGGAAACTAGGAGGAGCAGATGCATCTGGACTAGAACTTAGAGCACTTGGACACTGGTTAGCTTATTATGATCAAGGTGAATATGCATCACTGGTTAGTAATCCAGATAGGGATATTCATTACCACAATGCATGTCTATTTGGAATCCAAGAACCAGATAAAGAAATAAAGAAAGCAACAAGAGATCTTAGTAAGCGTCTAATTTATTGTATTCTTTATGGAGGAGGTGCAAAGAAAACAGGATCAATTATTATGCCTGAAGGTTCTGAGAACCAACAATATACAAAAGGTAAAACAACAATCCAAACTTTTTATACAAATCTACCTGCGATTAAAAAATTAAAAGATAACATTGATATAACTCTAAGAGATAGAAGTTATCTAAAAGGAATCGACGGTAGACATTTACAAATCCGTTCAAAGCATTCAGCATTAAACCAACTCTTACAATCAACTGGTGCAATTGCTGTAAAAAAAGCAACAACTATTCTTTATGATGATTTAGAAAATGAAGGATTAAAATTTGGAACTGATTGGGGATTTGTAGCACACGTCCATGATGAAGTACAGGCTTTAATCAAACCTGAATACACTGAAATTTTTAAATCCTTAGCTATTGATAGCTTCCGTAAATCTGGAGAATACTTTAAATTAAAGTGTCCTCTTACAGGAGAAGCTAAGATTGGATCAAATTGGATGGAGACTCATTAATTATGTACACTTTCTCAGGAATTTTATTTATTGTATTATCTATCATTGTTATCTATACCTTCTTGAAACTATTTATTGATAACAGTCATCCTTGGCATTGGCATTAATATTTCCAATCAGTCCAAGGAATATAAGGAACCATTAATTGATTTCTTAATAATTTTATATTCAATCTTTCTCCTGCAAATCTCATTATTAGACAGGACCGAATCGATGTGGATATAGAATTATTTTTTGTAATTCTCTTAGATACTCCTTATCAGTAATAGGTGCTTTTCCAGAATGATGATTAATCCACTTTGTTCTATAAGGTGTGAGCCAAGAGTCTGCTACTTCAGTAGGCTTATCAAAAACTTTATTGAATAGCTCTGGATTCTTCTGTTGTAAATCTTCTAGATCTCTTTCCCTTTGATCTATAGGAGCAGGACGAGATTTCTCATTCCCTTGAGACATAAAAGTATCTGTCGCAAATCTCATACTTTTAATATGTATTACTTTTATTCTAAATGAAACATTCTTTTATGCATGACTGAAGACAAAATCAGAGAGATTCTGCCTCAAGTCTGTTACACAAAGGATCAGGTAGATGTATTAATTGAGGCGGCAGTTGAGGAAGCTAGAGAAATAGATCGATTGTCAATGAAAAAACATAATCGAGATGCCACCATCATTAGTATAATTATCGGATTCTTTATTATGGCAGCTTTTGTTGACGGTTTATTAAGATTACTTGGCGTAATCCCTCCTTTTATGGATATTGATATCAGTATTATTCAAAAAATTATTGATAAAATTAAGTCATTAGACTTGACATTCTAAACTAAATGTATATAGTATTCCCATGTTACAGACTGCTATGAAAGCTGTTACTGAATTCTCTAAAATGGAAAAATCATTAAAGAATTCTCTTGAAGATTTTGATCTAAAAGAGTTAAATGATGCTAATGATAAGTTATTAGATCTTATTAATAGCTTAATCTGTAGGCAAATGGTCGTTCAAGAAGTTATACTAGAACGACTTGATAGCAATTACTACTCTAATTCAATTCCTTCACACAACTAATCATGAACACATTCTTAGGTATTGGAACTTACAAAGGTGAGCACACTGTTGATAGTGGTCTTCGCTTTTTACAAATAAATATACCTGGTCAAGGTAAAGGAGGACATGAAGTTCCTCTATATGTTTCAAAAAGTAAAGCAGCTGGTGAAATAGTAGGAATGCTCGAACCTAATACAAAAGTATTATTAAATGGACGATTATATCCTAGTCGTAGAGACTACTTAATGTATTTAATACCAAATTCACCTATTCAAATAGTACAAAATAGTCTTCATTTAAATGAAGTAACTTTAGGAGGTGGCTTCTGGAAACCAGATACAACCAGAATGGATATAGAACTTTTTAAATTCCAATTATTAGTTACAGCCCCACAACAAGATATCCTGCAACATACTTGGCAAGATACCTTGGGATTCAATTTAGAATCCTGGGGCAGTGATGCTAAAAGAATTTTAAAAAGAGGTTATGTAGGTAGACAAACTATTGTTAAAGGTGTGCTTCGTTATTATGTTTCTCAAACATCTGATGGTAAAGCTTTTAAAAACTACTCCGTTAAAGTGAGAAGCGGTCTTTACCAATTCTTTGGTAAAAATAAAGATGAGCATAAGGGTGAAGATGTAAGAGTAATAGCAAGTGGTAAGAAATATGAATCTTCTGTAGCAGCAGTTGCTGAACCTTATCAGTCTGCTATAAATAAAACACAACCTGTATCAAATAATAAAGAAGAATCCACAGAGATGCCCTTCTAGAATATTATTGATATGGGTTGGGATCCCCAGCTAGAGGAAGACATTTTAGGTCTGCATAATCTGGGAAGCTTCCTCTAGTATCCTCCTCAAGTTAGTCCAAGCCTTGTCTTGTGTGGGTGCAACTCCTGCATTGAGGACCTATCACACATTCACCGCATCTAACAATGCCTACAATGACGCCTACTAAACCTGCTAAATCTGCGCTTGCAAAGCGTAGTTTCGATTCCTTTGCCATTTTCAAAGACCCTGAATACATTACAGGTATTCAAGGACTTGGAACACTACAACCTCTTCATAACACTCAAGTAGCTTACTGGGCTGTTAAAGAAGAAGCTTGCCAACTATGTAAATGGACTGCAAAAGAATCTGACTTTGAGCCAGGTTCAGTTCTTTTTAATCACAAGCATCGTTTTTCAAGTAATGCTATAGAAACAATGCATGCATTTGTAAAACCTAGAATACAAATATTACATGCTTCTAACATCCTAGTTGTAGATGATTCTATTTTAAATAAAGATAACAAACCAATGAATATAATTGTTGGTGATTTATCTATGCCAGAGATCTCCGAACCTTTCTACGAAGATGTAGAGCAAGGTAAAAAACCTGGATCTAACAGAAGATATTCAACTAGAACTAAATATCTAGTTAATATTCTTACCAAGGATAATAAACCTGCTCATGAAGTTCCTCTTGTACTTACTCTAAAAGGTGTAGCTAGTAAGAAATTATCAGATAATCTAAAAGACTTTTATAAGTCAATGGATAAATGCATGAGTGTAGCTTTAGAAAAAGATGCCTCATCTAAATTTGATAAGAAAGTTACCAGTCTCTATGTATTCTCACCAACTATAGATATTGAAAGTGTTGAAGTTCGTGGAGGTAATACGGTTACTATTCCTACAGTAGCTAGTTTTGAAAAACCTGATTATTCTACTCTGGAGACTGCAAGAGAATCCATACTTGCATTGACAGTATCTGATGAGATGCGAGAAAAAACTTGGTCGCAAATTCAGGATGAAGATCTTGGAGATTATATCAACAAGCATAGTCAAACTGAAGCTGCCAAGCTTGGTGGTGCCTATGCACAGAAAGAAGGTCTTATCTTGGCACCAGCTGATGCTGAAAATGTTAAGAGCACAGCCTTAATAGGAGAACGTGATAAAGATACTGGAGAAATTCAGTTCTGATTCGTCCTCAAATCTGATAGAAAGGCCAGGTAACTCCTGGCTTTTTTATTGGAAATTTTGGATTAGTTAAAGATTAATTGCTTTAAACTATTTCCGTTATTCATAATGAAATGGCTAAGAAAGCGTGGCTTGATTCAACTCATGTGGAAGCTAAACCAAAGCTTACATCAATAGGAAATGGAAGAAGAAAAAGAGGATCTTACAAAGTGAAAAGAAAGAAACCTTATCGTGGCCAAGGTAAGTAAAATATAAACACTGGTCTTGGGAAGACTTTAAAAGCATCCTTTGCACATTTACATTCACCACTATGTCTACTACTGAGACGCTTACTGCGTGTCAGGAGATGATCTATACCCGTTCACGGATTGTAGATACTCTCCATACAAAAAGTCCAAAATACAGTGACATACAAGCAAGAGATATAACCTCAATATCTTTTGAGGATACTCTTCTAGCTTGTAACATTGATGGAAGTCAATTGCATCTTAAAAGATCTGACATTCTTAAAAATTTCTGGCAACACCGTACTCGTAAACCATCTTATTTTTCATATAGAAATTTAAATTCTGAAACTACTCATGTTAGGAATCGAGATGGACAAGCAATCGGAAAGCTCAGTTATAAATTAGGAACAACTGTTCTAGAAATTTTAAGATCTCGAATTGGTTCTGTTGCTACAGATGAAGATGGTAAGAAAATAACTTATTGTATTCATCCAGATAATAAAACATGTACTTGTTCTTCATGGAAAGAAATGAATGAACATCGTGATGAATTAGAAAAAGAATTTGCACAATTCTCAGACATTAAATTTAAATATCCTATTTGTAAACATATGTCTTGGTATTATGCAAATCTTGCATTATCTGTGAACTTATTTGAACATAGACAAAAGTATAAGTATCCAAATTTTAATCCCAAAATTTGTGTTTATCACTTCGATCACAGAGAAAATTATATTAAATATCGAATCACTGATGAAGGCTTTAAAACTAATGGTAAATGGTTACCAATTGACGGTTGGAAAAATAAACCGATCTTTACCACTGGTGGTATACCTACTGGTGAATGTTGGAATGTATTAAATGGTGCGTTAAGTAACGGCTACTCTTTACAAAAGTTCTCTGAATCAGTAGCATTACAGATGGGTAAATATGAACCTAATTCTTTTAAGTAACTTTAAGTCCTTTCACTTTTTAAACCAATGGCTGACAAATCAACACTAATGCAACTCTCTCAGGACATTGATCATTTAACATTTCTTAAAGAAATTGATCCTGATCTAACTGAAGAAGATCAAAAGTATCACAATGAACAACTTCAAGCATTAATTTCTAGACAAAAAAATAAAATTGATGCTTACATTGCATTGATGAAAAAGGCAAGGATGTTTGAAGATACTGTTAATACAGAATTAAAAGATATAAAAAGAGTACGTGATTCTTGGAAAAAGAAAAACGATAACTTAAAAAATATTATTAAGTTCTGTGTTCAACAAGGGTTATTAAATAATAAATTTGAAGGAGAGCGTTACCAAGGAACTGTTTCAGAGATAGAAGAAGTCCTAAAAGATAATTTTGAAAATTGGTCTGAAGAAGATATAAAACAATATGGTCTTAAAAAGACAACTATCATTAGTCGTTTATCTGATGATTCAATACTAGAACAAAAAGAAGAATTCCTTCCTGATAAAGATGCTTTGAAAAAAGCTTTAAAAGAAAATGAATCAAAAGTTCCTCCTGCTGCACGTTTAATAAAAAATTATCGTGTCACAGTAGCAAGAAGAACACGTTTAAGTGATTCTTAAATTAAGGAGATACCAATGAAATTACGACCTATCATCGATTCTCAATGGAGTACATCTATTGGTCCAGAGCATACAATTGTTCTTCCTCCAGAATTAAGTGAACAAGTAGGCTGGGGGATAGGTACTCAGCTTTACTATTCTCTTCAAAAAAACGGATCAATTATTATTAGTAGTAATCCTTCTCCACCTGAAAAATAACTTGCTTATGAATGTTGATTCCTTTAAAAACCGTATTGTCCAAAGGCTTGGATTAAATTTATGTGCTTATGCGGGAAGTCCTGAATGTAACGAACAATGGCTAAAAGGCTATGAACAAGCCAAACGTGACGTTAGGGATCTTATAAAACAATTAGAGATCTATAGTCCTTATTTAGATTAATCATGCAAACAAAACCTCAATTAGTATTGACTACACCTAATGGTGGAACAGTCCACACTTATCCTATTACAGGAGGTAAAACAACTTTTGAACGTTATCTTGGTTGCTATTTAGGATCTTGTAAATTCTGCAATGATCTTGAAGAAGCAACGCATTATCTTGAAAGTAGAAAAGGATAAAGATTTGGTATTGCTACCTTAAAAAGGTAGATGCTTTACCAATATGTCCAAGCATAATAAAAAAATTAGATACAAAGGAAAGCCTTCAGAAAAATTAGAATCAATTGAGTATGAGGGCTATCTAATTAAAGTTTTGAAGCATGGTAATACAGGACATATTCTGTATCGGTATCCTAGAAAAGAAGATTTGGAACCATGTTGGGGGATGGATTTAGATTCTGCAAAAAAAGCTATCGTTCATTGGAAAGAACATAAAGATACTGTCGTAGAATCAAAAACGGACTCTAATAAGTAAGATGTGAAAACCACTGAAAAGAATAGCTTAATGGACGATTTAGCATGGAGTATTTATGAATATCTCCTTGAAGAATCTACTGTTTTTGAGAACACTAATATAGTTCTCACTCCTATTACTGTGATTGCTAAAAAATTTGATCGTAACCATCGTACTGTAAGTCGTCGCTTATCTGCTTTAAGAGCTGAAGGATTGATTAAGACTATTATTAAAAAAGATTATGTAGCCTTGTACAGTATAAGTAATGAAGAGGAAGACTAATGTCCACATCTGAACCAAGCCCAGGACCAAATCATATGGCAGATCTTGCTTATCTATTTGCATCCTTCACAGACAATGGTAGATCTTTAAGGTCTTTCTTAAACCATCCTCAAGAACTAGGTGTTTGTATTATTACTGCTGGATTGCTGGCAAATAGTAAATTGCTTTTAAATACAGATGATGCAGTTAAAAGTAGTTTTGAAATTTATAGCAAAATTCAACAGCATATAGCGCAATATCAATCAATGACCTTTACCTCCAGTGTTGAAGACTGCTTTAACAGAGAACAACCTGAAGTAGAAGGAGACTGACAGATAAATGTCTGGCCTTTGTACGGTTAATCATGGAGTAATCTTACTTTTATAATGACAGTGGCCAAATTTCTATTAATAGAATACAAATGATTAAACCTTTAATTCTTGCAGCTGCTGCTTCTATAGCGGCTCCTGCTGCTTTTGCTGGTGGACTTTATGTCAACACTGAAGCAAACTCCTCATTCGATGGGAGCAACTATACTTCTACCACAACGGATCTTCACGTAGGATACGAAGGCGGTACTGACAGTTTTGGATATTATGTCCAAGGCGGTCCAGCAATCGTTGCAGCTGATGGTGCAGATAGCGATTGGAGATTCTCTGGTAAAGTTGGTGCTAATGTTGCTGCCACAGAAAAGCTAGGTATCTATGGTGAACTTTCATTATTGACTGCTGATGCAGATACTAATAATGATGCAGCATGGGGAACTAAAATCGGTGCTAAGTATAAGTTCTAAGATTCTTCTAAAAAAATAATTATTACCCTGCTAGTCTTTTTCTAGTAGGGTATTTTTATGAGTTATAAAGCACTTCCTGAAGGATTGTATATACAAGATAGTCCAGTAGCAGGGCAGGGTCTTTTTACTAGAAAAGATATACCAAGAGATACTTACTTAGGAATGTCTCATTTGATGCTAGGAGAAATAATATATAGAACACCATTAGGGGGATTTATTAATCATTCAGATACTCCTAACTGTTTAAAATATTTCGAAGATGGATTTTACTTTATAAGAACTACAAATTCTATAAAAGCTGGAGAAGAACTATTTCTAAAATATACTTTTTATGAAATCGAAAAATAATATCTTGAAATCAGAATAGTAATAAATACCTATAGTTAACAAAACTTCATGTAAAATATAAGTATTAAATTCTTTTTAGAAAAATGATTACAACTGAATCAGGAAACCGCAAAAATGTTTTCGCTAAAGAGCCACAAGTAAGAGTAATAGAAGCAGGTAACATCTATCAAGAAGGTGAGTTAACCAATGGACGTTTAGCAATGATTGGTATTATTGCAGCATTAGGATCTTATATTGTTAGTGGACAGTTAATACCAGGAGTTTGGTAAATGGAAGCAGCAACTAATGCTTGGCATTCAATGAGCTATGCCGAAGGGTTCTTATTTACTCTTTGGATCGTCGCTTTATATTGGGGTAAAAAGAAGATAGATCTTCACTTTGATCGAAAAATGAAAAAATAATAAATTTTCAATACTTGTCAATATTTATTCTTTACTCATATACTGAATGAGTCTTTTGAAAGATAAATATGTCAAATCTTATCATTGATGTTGAAGTACTTGACAAAGAGATAGATCGTTCAAAGGTTTGTAGACATTACTCTAGGGAGAATCCTTGCTCTCAATACGTGAATTATAAATCTCTAGGAGATACAAGACTCAGTATTGATGGTTCAAGACATTATAAAACTCCCTTCGGTGCACTCCCTTCTGTAACAACTATTCTATCTGCTACTCAAGGAAATAAAGCATCATTAGAACGTTGGAATAAAAAGAATCCTGGTAAAAGAGAAGAGGCAGCTAAACGAGGAACTGCTGTTCATAGTCGTATGGAACATTATCTTTTAGGTGAAAGAGAATTTCCAGTTGATGAAATTGTTGATCCTTTTTGGGAAGGTTTACCAGAAAAATTAGATAAGTTTGAAGATATTATCTGGGCAGAAAATCCTGTTAAAGATGATTTCGGATGGACAATAGGCGGAGATGGAATCAGTCGAGTTTGGCATCCTGGTCGAGATGAGAATGAAAAACATGGATGGGCTGGTGCACCTGATATCATTGCAACTTATAAAGGTAAAACTGTTTTAGGAGATTTAAAAACTTCTAATGGTCTTTACTATGGTCGTTGGCCTGGAGCAGGTACACCAAAGGCAGAATATGGTATGCGTCGTGCAGGTTTTATTAAATACCAAAAATGTTGTATGCAGCTAGCAGCTTATGATCTAGCAATTGAACATACCATTGGTATAAAACCTGACATACATATGATTCTTGTTGCTACAACAGAACGTGCTCAAGTTTTTGCTATACAAGGTAGAACCATAGAAAAATATAAAGAAAAATGGTTACAGTGTGTAAACAAATACTATGAAGAGTTTTATGAAATTCCTGAGATCGAAATGGAAATCGTAGGTTTGGATAAACTTGATTAAGTGAAGGTCTATTCCCGTTAAATTATTCCTAAGAAGATTAGAAAATTACCAGGTGTTCAAAAGTGCACATCGTTGGTAATCTTAGATAGCTAATTGTACTTACGAAAAAATAACTAGATGACGACTGCCTCTTTGCCTGATCCTTTACCTTCAAAGAAGCCTTTAAATCCAGGTGAGATTAATGTTTCTTATATCTCTGATGACTGGCCCCTAACTCCTTTACAAGGAAAAAAAGCATACATCCCTGGTTGGACAAAGAATCCTTTTACAGTCTCTCAAATTAAAAGAGAACTAGAAGAAGGACGAGCAACTGGTGTAGGTTTATTATGTGGTCAATTCTGTAATGAATATGGACTTTTATTTGTAGATATTGATGGAGAGGAAGCTATACCTGCTATAGAAGAGTTAGGTAATGGTCCTATACATGCCATATTCCCTGCCACATTAACTATTTCAAGTGGTAAAAAAGGAAAATTTAGGATGCTTTTTAGGATACCTAATCAGAAAATTCAACAGTTACCTGATAGAGCAACTTTAAAGTTAGATAAAAATCCTTGGGAAATTCTTTGGCGTTCTCGTCAAGGCGCCATCATGGGTGCTCATCCTGATACTGATGGATACCGTACAAATTCACATGGTGGTTTTGAATATGTAGATAATCTTCCTGATATGCCTGATTGGTTATATCAAGCAATTTCTAATGCTTATCCTTCATCTAAATACCGTCGAAGAGATTCAAAAGCAACTCCATTTATTTCTCAAAATATTCATTTATCTTATGAGGAAAATAGTACTTTTAAAGAAGAAGCTATTTATAAAGAAGCTTGTGAATATTTAGATGCTTTGAATCTAGAACGTTGTAATGACTATGAGCAATGGATTGCTGTAGGCATGTCATTACATCAAACTAATGAAGATCTTCTAGGTGCTTGGATTGAATGGTCCATGAAATCTAAATCATTTGAATCTGGAGCATGTGAAGATAAATGGAAAAGCTTTGAAAGGTTAGAAGGTGGTCCTAATCCTGAAGGTAGTCGAGGCTTACATACATTAAAAGCAATGGCAAAAGAAGACGGCTGGGTGGATTTAGGAGGCTATACAGCTATGTCTTTCGATGAGATTAGACAGAAAGTTGAGAATCAAAAAGATGATAGAGGCGAAGAATTAATAGATCATTTATTATCTTCTATGGAACAAGAAGGTACAGTAGAAGCAATCTTAAATGATAATGCATTACCACAAATTGCTAAAAAATTAGTTAAAGGATCAAAAAGTAGAGATGGCAAGCTACGTAACCCTCCTTCATCCGCAATTGCAGAATATTTACAAGAATGGGCATTAGGTGTTGGTTGGTGTTATGACCCACGATTTGATACCTTTATGTATTACATGCCTAATCGAGGTTTTTGGAGACGAGAAGAATATAGAAAAGAATTTCATCATGTTGTTCAAGATGAATTAACAGCTAATAGTTCTTATACTCCTGCAGGTTTCAGTGCAAATCTTATAACTGATGTAGTTGAATTATTAAAACAAAAAATATCTAGAGTTGATTGGAATGATAGTACAGATAAAATTGTATTTCTTAATGGAGTATTAGAGGTATCTACTCAATCTTTTACTGAACATACTAAAGAAGAATATATTACTTGGGGTTTAGATTTTAAATATAATCCTGATATAGATTCAGGTCCTATTACAGATTGGATAAAACGTACTCAATTCGGTGATGAATCTAGAGTAGAAGTCTTACGTGCATGGCTTAGAGCTTGTTTAGTAGGTCATGGTCATGAACTACAACGCTTTTTAGAAATTGTTGGCCCAGGTGGAAGAGGTAAATCTACTTTCGCTAATCTTTGTTGTGCTTTAGTAGGTGCTGGTAATTATGCAAGTACGACTCTTAACCAGTTAGAACAATCACGTTTTGAATTATCTTCAATAAAAGGTAAAAGAATGACTTTGATAAATGACTCAGAACGTTATGGTGGTTCTGCTCAGGTATTCAAAGCATTAACTGGTGGAGATAATCTTCGTTATGAAGAAAAAATGAAAAATATTGGTGAACCTTTTGTCTATACAGGTATGGTTATGGTTGCAGCTAACGAACCTATACAGACAACAGATAATACTAGTGGATTAATTCGTAGACGTTTAACAGTTGAATTTAATCGAAAACTATATGATAAAAATTCTGATGCAAAAGATATGATCAAGATTGAAAAAGGCCGTGTAACAGGCTTATGGAAGAATTGTTTACCTGGCTTAGTAAACTGGGTTTTACAAATGAATGAAAAAGAAATGCGTCGTTATCTATTAGATACCTACGAAGTTGCTCCTTCTTTAAAGAGAGTAAAATATGGAATTATGGTTACAAGCAATAATTTAATTGAATGGTTACAATCAGAAATTGTAATAGATAAAGAGAATGTAGTAGCTGTCGGAAAGAAAATTCCTAATACAAATAAAGAAATGTCTGAACGTTATTTTAATAGTAGCTTTCATTTATATCCAAGTTACTGTGAACATTGTGAAGCAACTGGATCTAAAGCAGTAGGTCAAAAACGTTTTATAGCTTTGTTATTAGACTGTTGTAAGAGTCAATTAAGTTTAAATAATATAAGTACCTTTACTAAAAAAGGAATGCCTTTATTTAAAGGGCTTGCAATTCGTAAATCAGATGCTAAATATAAAGAATTTTCAACGATTCTTCCAGAAGGAAAAGAGTCAGAATAGAATGTTTTGATAGCCAAACAATACTGCTAAAGTAGTAACGGTAACGAGTCATTTTTTGACCCGTTATTTTTATATTTTCTTGTTACTTAAACAAGAAACTTTAACCGTACTCATGGCTACCACTCTTACACAGCGTAATTCCGACGCTATTTTATCTGGGTGGACGGAGTTTTGTGATTGGGTTACATCCACTAACAACCGTCTTTATGTTGGTTGGTTTGGTGTATTAATGATCCCCTGTCTATTAACTGCTGCCACCTGTTTTATTATTGCGTTTATAGCCGCTCCTCCTGTCGATATTGATGGGATTCGCGAGCCTGTTGCTGGATCCTTTCTTTATGGAAACAACATCATCTCAGGAGCAATCGTCCCAAGCTCAAACGCAATCGGAATGCATTTTTACCCAATATGGGAAGCTGCAACACTTGATGAATGGCTCTACAACGGAGGGCCGTACCAACTCATCGTGTTCCACTTCCTCATTGGTATCTCTGCTTACATGGGACGACAATGGGAACTTAGCTATCGATTAGGGATGCGTCCCTGGATTTGTGTTGCTTATTCAGCGCCAGTATCAGCCGCCTTTGCGATCTTCTTGGTCTATCCTTTCGGACAAGGAAGTTTCTCTGACGGTATGCCTTTGGGCATCTCAGGAACGTTCAACTTTATGTTTGTCTTTCAGGCGGAACATAATATCCTTATGCATCCATTCCATATGGCTGGAGTTATCGGTATGTTTGGTGGGGCTTTATTCTCTGCTATGCATGGCTCCTTGGTTACGTCATCACTTATTCGTGAAACAACTGAGAATGAATCCCAAAACTATGGATATAAGTTCGGACAAGAAGAAGAAACCTACAACATCGTTGCAGCTCATGGCTATTTCGGACGTTTAATTTTCCAATATGCGTCATTCAATAATAGCCGTTCTCTTCATTTTTTCCTTGCTGTTTTTCCTGTTACTTGTGTTTGGCTCACCTCAATGGGTATTAGCACAATGGCATTTAACTTGAATGGTTTTAATTTTAACCAATCAATTGTTTCTGCTGATGGAAAAGTAGTTCCTACTTGGGCTGATGTCCTCAATAGAGCGAATTTAGGAATGGAGGTAATGCATGAACGTAATGCTCATAACTTCCCTCTTGATTTAGCTGCTGCTGAATCGACCTCAGTTGCTCTTATAGCACCTACTATTGGATAAAAAATTCCAATACACCTATCTCATTAAGCCCCTCTATTTGAGGGGTTTTTTATTTTCTTTCTTTGACAACTGTTTCAAAAGAGTACTTATGAAATCGTAGAATATTACTGTAAGTATATAGGTTTAAGATGAACCACTATACAGTTAGGTACTATGATTCTCAACATCATCGTCAAGATGTTTGTACCTATGCAAATGATTCTTTTGAAGCAAGACAAGTAGCAATGGAATCAGTTAAATTTATTCAAGATCATCCAAATTCTATAAATCATATTTTATTAGAACATTAATCTTCTGTATCCTGAATAAACATATAGAGTAATACGATTGCAAGTCCAGTAACGTAACTCCAAATTATGACTTGTAGAAAGTCTTCCATGTTTTTATTTTAATTGATGTGGTTGTCGTAAACTAAAGGAAAGTATTAATTAAGAAAATGAGTAAGGAAGAAGAAGCTAAAAAGCATCTTATGAGATATGCAGCTGCAGTAGAAGCTTTAAATGAGCCAGGTGCATTACCTTCTATAGAAAAAGAACGTTCATATGGAGAGCAATTTAATCTTGATGCTCCTGATCCAAACGCTGCCCAGCCTAATGAAGCAATTTATAATCCCTTTGAAGGTCAGTATTATATAGGTCCAAATGGTGAAAGAATTCCAAGAACTCCTACAAATTCTTCATTAAGAACTGGTCCTTAATCTTTCTTAGATTCTTTTTTCTTATCCTCCTTTTTAGGGGGATCTTTTATATCAATAATTGGATAAGGTCCTTCTCCGTCAGGATGAGACTCATTCATTTTTTCGCGAATATGCCTCCACTGCTCAATATCTATATTTTCCAAAATAAAAGTTAACTCTAAGAAGGTTCAGTAGGCCAAGTTACAGATGATTCATTCAATGATCCATCAGCATTTAAAGTTGGTTTAGCTGTTGCAGGTAAATCTCTTAATTGCTGTCGATATGTTTTCCATTTAGTTTTAAGTGCGTCAGGAACATCATTTCCTTGACTCCAATCAGATTTAACTAATAATTCAGTTCTTCTTTCTCTTAACTTATTTTTAGGAAATTCAGCAAAAATTTCATCGTACTTTGCTTTAAAAGTACTCCATTTAACTGAAGGTTCAGATGCAAAGGTGGCTTCACCATCTTTCACACCGTTAATCTCTCTTAGTTTTTTCTTGTAGGTTGCTTCATCGACAATACCATCATCGACAATCCATTCTTTAATGCCAACTGCTCTTACAGTTTTAGAAATTGCTTCGAAGTTCATAGTTTTTAAGTAATGTCGTACTCCCAAATTGAGAAATAGTTATACTCATCAGTATGACATATATTGAAATCATCGCTTAGAGTACTTCCCATAAAAGCTTGGAGCTTAAAGTCCATGTCAGCACCATCACTAGCAGTTACACAGGTAAAGAGGGAGAGTTTATAGCTTTGCAACCTTGTATTACCAGTACCTGAGAAGTTACCTGCCCATCTACTGTTTTTCCAGACTTCATTATAACCTGCTCCAGCACTAGTATTAGTGGCCATTATTCGAGCATACACATCAGTAGCAGCAGATGCACTTGTAGAAGGCCAATAGGTTTGTACCTGCCAACTAATCCATAATCTAGATCCTCCTTTTACTGGACTAAAATTAGTAACTAATGTTTTTGTATCAGGCCAAGAAGTAGTCGTGTTGAAATTAGTTGATCCAGTGACATTTACTTGATAAAACTGAAGTGGTAAAAGAATTTGTTTTGTATTTTTATACCATTTACCATCACTACCTATACGCATACGTTCTGTAGTCGATGATGCACCATCAGCAGTAGTATTAAATGTTAATCTGCCAGGCATATCATTTGCCCCTGGAGTGCCATCTACTGATGCAAGAATTGAAGCGGCAGGAGTTTTATAATCAGTACCATCATCTCCGTAAAAATTAATAAGACCTAATCCATCATCATCAGCAACAATAGTATTACTACCCCAAGATGCATTTCGAGTTTTTACCATTGCAAACTCAGCACATTGGTGTGCTGTAGCAGCACGTCCTAGTGTTAAAGCTTCACCACCAATACTTTGTATATTGGCTTGATATGCTTCAGTTGTACTAGTAGTTGCTCCAACAATTAATTTACCTCCATCTACGTTTACATTACTTTCACCTTCTAATGTATTTGCTGTTCCTGATCCAGTAATAACACGATTATCAGCATTATTATTTATAGTTGTTCCTGATGCTGCTGCCCATTTCATTCCACCGCCCGTTGTGGAATCTGCAGTTAGTACATGATCATTTGTAGGAGCATTATCTATATCTAGTTTTACTTCTTTAATAGTGTCATCAACTATCTTTGCATTTGTAACACTTGCATCTGCTGGAGTATTTATATCAACTGCATCTCCTTGAATAATTCCCCAGAAATCTAATCCACTCGCAGGAGGGGTCGTAAATGTAATAGTACTAGAAGCTACTGTAAAGTCTGTTCCAGGATTCTGTAAAACACCCCCAACACTTATAAAACATTGATTAGCACTGCCTGCGGAAGTATTAATTCCTCCGACTTGCATTGTAAAAGCAGTATTGCCACCATTAAAACTTCCAGAGATGTCATCGAGTTCACGATTCTGACCTCTAACTGGTTCTTTTCCTATGTATGCCATCTAAATCGGAATTCCTTTATCATTAGTTTAGTTGAACTAATCTCGTAAAAATTATGTGAGAACAGTAACTAAGGTTCTGTTGGCCATTTAGTATCATCATTTGAATTGAATGTAGTATCTATTAAAGCTATTAATGCAGTTACATCAGTAGCTGCTTTAATTTTCTTTTCTCGTTCAGCACAAGCAGAACGGACGTCATCTCTATATTTAGATATTGTTGCAGGTATTTCAGTTGTTTCTTCAAGTTTGCGAATAACATACCAATCATAAGGAGTTAGTAAAGAACTAGCAGTTTGCTTCTGAATAGCTATCCATTTAGTTTTAAGTCCTTTATCTATAACTTGATCACCATTTTCATCTTTAAGTAATTTTCCATCTTTGTCTTTTGCATTAACATCTTCAAGTGCTTTTGCCTTACTTGCTGACCAATAAAAACGTTGATCATAAGTAGCTTCATCTGTAACTTCAGTAATACCTATTCCTTTTTTTTCAGCAAGAGTAGTAAGTCTCAACCAATTGGCTGGATAATTAATACCGTTAGAAGTAAAAGCTACATCTACTGGAAGTGTTTTGCCATCAAGTTTAAATGCCATGATCAAAAAATTACTATACTGTCAATTTTAAATTCTATAGGTCTATTCTATCTTGCATTAGCATACTTAAAAGGTGCTTCAGCAAAAGCTAAATAGATATGAGTGGAACCATTCTCATTTGTATAGCTTCCATTATTTCTAATTTTAAACCCATTTGAAAGAAAATCTAAAGCACCTTCATTTGCTACTTCTGCAGCATTATTATTAGTAGAAAGTGAAGGACTTACCACATTATATCCAGGTATTTTAGCCGTTTTTATAATCCAATTTCTAGAATCTGAATCGATATTTTTTATTAAAACCCAAGCGGGTCTAAAGCCTGTTACTACATATGGACCGTCTGTTCCTCCTATTCCCTCGTAGTATCCAGCTTTGCTATAACCTTTTACACTTGCAAAGACATAAGCAATATAATTTTCATTATCTACATTAGTATCTCCTGAGTAATCTCCTGCATCTCCATCACCAACATAAAATACAGAACTTGTAGGTGCTGTTTCATACCACTGAGTACTATTTTTATCAGTGGTTCTTAAGCCGTTAGCATCCTCCCATCTTAAGTTTTTATCCCATGAAGAGTCAGTACCCACTGCCCAACTACGTGATGCATCTCTATCTTTAACAACAATAAAATTAGGTGCAACTCCTAAATTATGAGCGACGGTCCTACCTGCAACTCCAT
>VTLG01014092.1_pt1 | contig 22549 bp, 20 predicted proteins | sample 4694571 | NCBI WGS metagenome assembly VTLG01 (sample SAMN12604809, study PRJNA352737) | marine metagenome | biome: ENVO:00000447; feature: ENVO:00000209|ENVO:00000569|ENVO:01000036; material: ENVO:00002151; isolation source: viral sequences binned using virsorter ...
CCGCAGTAAATTCAATACTGGGAGCTATCGGACAGGCTCCAATAACACAGTTAAAAGATCCTGTAACTGGGGCAATCACAAACGCAAACCCAGAAATACAATTTATATATAATTTATTAAAAGATGCAAGCATAGATGTACAATCAGAAGGCTGGCATTTTAACAAAGAAGAACATGTAGAATTTCAAGTAGACGCTACTACTAACAAAGTGACTATTCCAGCAGATGTAATTAAGTTAGATGCACACAACAACTGGCACGAAAGAAAATATAACTTTGTAAGACGTAAAGGAGTACTTTATGATAAGATAACTCACAAAGATGAGTTCCCTGACGTCGAAAAATTTGTACTAGATGTTACAAAGATATACGAATTTGAAGATTTACCCCCAGTTTTTAGAAGACACATAACTTATAGAGCATCTAGAATGGCAGCTACACAACTCGTAGCTAACCCCCAACTCGTACAACTTCTAACTACTCAAGAAGGTTTAAGTAGAGCTAGCATTATCGAGTACGAATGTAATCAAGGTAATCACAGCATGATGGGATTCCCAGATGAGACTTCATATACTACATATCAACCTTGGAGGAATTTAGCAAGATAATGGCAGGCATAACACAAACTATAGCTAGTTTTAACCAAGGTATATCTGAACAGCCAGACCATCTAAAATTCCAAGGTCAGGTAAGAAACGTAGTTAACGCTATACCTGATGTAACCTATGGTTTATTTAAAAGACCGGGTGCAGCTAGAGTAGGTACAGCACCATTAGCTAGTGTAGCAAGTGGTGGGTCTTGGTTTCATTACTTTCGTGATGATAACGAAGGTGCATATGTTGGACAAGTAGATTCATCAGGAGCACTTAAAGTATGGAAAGCAAGCGGTGACAATGCTGGAGCTGCACAAAACATAACTTATGGTACTGGTGGTCAAACAGCAATACAAAATTATTTAGCAACAAGTGACCCAGAAAACTTACAATTCCTTACTATCAACGACACTACCTTTGTTACTAATCGTGATAGTTCTAATTCTAACACTTTAATAGGGGAAACTGGTACTACATTTGCTAGACCAGAGCCTCATTGTGCTATGATAGAACTACTAAGAACAGAAAATGGACGACAATATGGTATTAATATTTACGATAGTACTTCTACTAATAACCTTACAAGCCTTAGCCGTGCTACACGTGTTAAAATATCATCTGATACATTAGACGAAAGTGATGGCACAGGTTCATGCCCCGGTATAGGTACACAAGTATTTGCAGTAAGTTCCAAGTCCAGTTATAGTGGTACTAATATAGTATCAGTAAGAGATATTAATGGTACAAATATTCCACAAGGCGACAGACATAACCTAATATTTAGAATTACTACTTTAGGTCAGCAAGGTGTTAGCCCTAATTATAGTGCGAGTAATAATGGACCGGGTGGTAGTAACTATAGATGTAGCTACAACAGAGAAGTTGTATTACTACATGGTGGTGAAGGTTGGGCTGTAGGCGATCAAGTTACTGTAACTCTAGACTCCGCATCACAGAGTTTTAATTATACTGTACGTATAGAAGAAATAGAAACTACACAAGTTAAAGCTACTCTAACTACTAATGGAGACGGACTTGTACGACCAGAGCCTACACCTTTCGATTCCGACACAGCAGTTACAGCTGATACTATATTAGCCGGTATCCTTACTGAGTTACCATCTGGTATATCTGCTAAAGTTATAGGACCGGGCATATATTTATCTAGTAATAACCCTTTTAACGTAGAAATAGCTGAAGAAGATTTAATGAGAGTCTTCCAGAAATCAGTTAACGAAGTTACTTTACTACCTAACATGTGTAGACATGGTTACATAGTCAAAGTAGCTAATGCTAGAATGTCTGATGAAGATGACTACTACCTACAATTTCAAGGAGAAAATAATTTAGACGGTAGTGGATCATGGGTTGAATGTGCTCTACCGGGTATAACTAAAACTCTGACTAACATGCCGTTAGTGATACAGAGAACAGGTTTAGCTAACCAAGGTACATCAAGTGAAATTGCTACATTTACTATTAGACAATTTACCTATGCAGACCGACGTGTAGGAGATACTATTACTAACCCTATGCCTACCTTTGTAGGTCAACGTATAAACAAAGTACTATTCTTCCGTAATAGATTAGCTGTATTAGCTGGAGAAAATGTTATATTATCACGACCCGGTACACTAGGCGAGCCTGACTTTTTTATAGAATCAGCTCTTACTGTATCAGCTAGTGACCCTATTGATATATCAGCTGCCTCTATGTTTCCGTCAGAAATTTTTGATGGCATAGAAATTAATGCTGGTTTACTTGTATTTAGTACAAACCAACAATTCTTGCTATCTACAGATGACACAGTTCTAAACCCAGATACAGCAAAATTACGTAGTGTATCTACATATAATTACAACAAAGACGTACCTCCTATATCATTAGGTACAACTATATCATATATTGATAACTCAGGTAAGTATAGTCGAGTCAACGAAATGGCTAATACTTCAAGAGAAGTAGAACCTGACGTTGTAGAAATCAGCAAGCTTGTACCTTCACTACTACCTAAAGATATAGATTTACTTACTAACTCTAGAGAAAACTCATTAATACTAATGGCTAAATCTAATGATAGTAATTGCTTTGTTTATGGTTATAAGTATCTAGCTATAGGAAATCAAAAACAACAGCAAGCATGGTTTAAATGGAAACTTAATAATCCATTAAAATATCACTTTATTATTAATGATGACTACTATTTTGTAGATACAGATAACTTCTTACAATCTATCAAATTAGTACAGTCAGATGATGAGCCTAGTATTACTCAAGACAATGTAAATTATCTTATACATTTAGATAATCATACAGATATATCTGGTGGATCGTATAATGCAACAACTAACTTAACTACATTCAGTAGTGTAAGTTGGATGCCTCAAGTAACTACACCTAATTATGGGTTAGCTATTGTAGATATAAACTCAAATGCAACTAGAATAGCGAGGTATGCTGAACCTACGACTACCAGTACAACCAGCTTTACAGTTCCGGGAGACTGGTCAGGAGTTACATTAAAGATAGGATACCTATACGAATATCTTGTAGAGTTTCCTAGAATATATCCGACTAAAGTTTCGGGAGAAAAATCTTTTTCCGATGTTAATTCTTCACTTATTGTACACAGAGTTAAATTACATTTTGGTAAGATAGGTCTATATGAAACTAATCTCAAACGCTTAGGTAAATCTGACTATCCTGATGTATATGACTCCAATGATTTAGATGAGTACGAAGTGTCTGATGCTCCATATCTAGAAGAACATATACAAACTATACCAGTCTATGAAAAGAATAAAAACGTAGACATTACACTTAAATCAAGTCACCCAGCTCCAGCTACCCTAAGAGCAATGGCATGGGAAGGTGACTATTCACCAATGTTTTACAGACGTGCCTAATTACATACACCCAATCACGATGGAGGCTGCCACAGAGGTAGCCTTCAATCTCCGTCCAGATGACCTCAGAGAGGTCGAAGAGGGTCATGGGATAGATCATACCCACCTACCATTTCTCATGACTCACAACCCCTCCTACGTGTATTTTACAGTGCCTGACGGCAAGACTGCTGGCATGGCGGGAGTAGGAGAAAAAGGTGATATATGGATGCTTTGCACTCCTGATATACACCGATACCCAATTACATTTGCAAGAGAGGCAAAGCGGTATGTCGATAGCCGTAAGGAGCCCCTCCTCTGGAATATAGTTGACAGTAGAAACAAAGTACATTTAAAACTACTTAAGTTTCTAGGCTTCAAGTTCTTACGTAAGTTTGAGCATGGACCAAATAATGTACAATTTATAGAATTTTGCCGTGTGCATGGATGCTAACGCAGCTGCGAGAAATGCTGCGAGACAACGATGGATGGAGAAGGACGCTAAGTACAAATCCGAATCGTTAAAATTTTGGAATAGAGAAGCTCAAGCTGTAAAGAATCAAGATTTAGCAGCTAGAGGTCTCAGTAGAGCCATCAGTAATGACTATCAAAATGCTTTATATGTTCAAGGTAAAGCACGAGAAGCTATAGAAGCAGGGTACACAAAATACTTTGCAAATAAAGCAACAGTTGATGAAGGTGGCAGATCAAGAAGAAGAACAACAGGACTCAAAGCTTTACTGAGAGCTCAAGGTAAACTTGAGAGTCAGGTACAGCAAGAGTTTGGTGTAAATATGCAAAGACGATTTGTTGCACGAACAAGAAAATATCAAAGTGTGTTAGCTAAAAACAGGCAACAACTTGGTATACGACCAGAGTATGGTGCACCTGTATTGATGCCGCCAAGCGATAGACTAAGTGGTGCGTTAAGTATTGCAAGTAGTATTGCTAGTATATATAGTGGCTTTGGAGGTAAAGGTCTTTTTAACCAGAGCCAGAGCATTTTACCGGGTATTGACAACATTGCCTAATTTGTTCTGGCTTTAATTTCATTACAATAATATAATGACATCATCTTATTTTGAATCGTTAGGAAGGGGAACCACCAAACCCTTCTCTGACCCAGAGCTAGACTATCTAGACACAGAACCAGATCTTACCGAAGCTGTTAACAAACAGATAGATGCAAACATTAAAGATAGAGAACAATTCTTTAATGATAACATCAGATTATACAATATGACTATGCAAGCTCGTAGTCAACGTTGGAATGATTTAGCTAAGTTAACAAAATCAGGTAGACAAATAATAGAAAACAGACAAGCATTTATTGATGGACGTGACTTTTACGAAAACTTACAAAAGCAGGCAAACAATCCTGAGTTAGTTAGTAAGTATCAAACTGTAGAAAAAAAGGCTCAGGCTGAAACAAATGCAAACAAGGTAGAGATAAATAAAGAAGTATCTAAAGTAGAAAAAGGTATAGACCAAAACGGTGTTGGATATGATAGCAGTGGAGAGAAGTTCTATCCAGAAGATTTACGTGATCTTAAATCAGCTGTATTTTCTATAGATAATCTAAACGGAAGAGCTGGTATCAATAGCATGAACTTGCATTGGAATCAGTTTCTAGCTATTTCTAAAGAAAGTCTGACCGTCAATGGTAAACTATTTGATCAGATGACTTACAGTGAAAAAGCTGAATGGTTTGCTGTAGTTGCATCTAACTATATAAAAATGTATAGAGATGAAGATGCTAATATATCTGACGGATTATTAATTAATAAATTTATACCAACCTTAAAAAGTTCTCAGAAGGCCATACTAGGTCAGGCAAATGCTACAGCTACAGCTGCTAATAATCAGGTTATAAGTGATAATCAAAACTTTCAAAACCAAAGAGCTGTTGCAGCTGCGTGGTCAAACAGTAGAGAGACAGGTGATGACACCTATTTAGTAAGTGAAATATTTGGACCTAACGGTATTATAGGACAGTATGAAGCTTTGTATGACGGTGAGCCTAACTCTATGGCTTTAGCAAATACAGACTTTACTAACATGGTTATAAAGGGTATACAAGATAAAGTTATACCAGAAGAAGCTGTGTACTGGTTATTAGATAAAGCTGAGTTTAAAGCAAAAGGTGGCAAAATTACTACATACAGAAAGTTACAAAAATCAAATGCAAATAAAATAGATGTAGCTTTAAAGAATTTTCTTATAAAAGAGTCAAAAGGTGACCAAGAAAAAGTCTTAGACTACCTTACAAATTTATCTGACAACGAAGGTACAGTCATAACAATGGATATGATTTCTCCTATTTATGATAAAGACCTCAGAGTCAGAGCGTTAGAGTTAGTTACTCGAACTGCTAAAGGTCCAATTAACAGTGACCAGTTCTTAGCAGCTAAAAATGAGCTATCTTTAGCTACGTTATCTAGAGCAAGCAACCCTAAATTTTTTCCAACCTCTGCTAATGGTAATGCGTATATTGCTCAAAATAATAACTTTTTAAGTATAGCAGCTCAGAAATATTTTAAAGAGCGTTACGATCATTATACAGGTTTAGGACAAGCAGAAGAGTTTGCACAAGGTGAAGCACTTAAAGAAACTTTAGAAAAATTAAACAAAGGTGACTTTGATAAAGCTGCTGGTGACTATGGTACATACGATCAAGGAGCAGCAAACTTAGTTTTAGAAACTGTAGAAAATGCTAGAAAAGATCCATTTGGATGGTTAAGTGCTAAAACACTACATAAAGGAGAGCAACCATATGCTATACAGGCTTATGAATGGTTCATGTCTGGTGGAAAAGGACCAGTCCCAGCTTACTATAGAGAACTTTCTAAGCTATATAAAAACAAATCTGCTGTACAAATAATGCACGACAGGTTAGTAGCTACAGAAAACATGGATGTGATATCTAATCTTGATGTCGAAGTCAGAGTAGGTTTAAGAAATCCTTATGATATACAAGATTTAACAAACAAACCATTTTATTCTAAGACTTTACGAGTAGCACTCAAGAATCCAGACAACTTTGCTAAGTTATTAACACGAATTACAAACCCAGAAACTGTAGAAAATGGTGGTATAGATGCTATTAAAGATTCTGAGGGTCAATATACAACGTTAGAAAAACCATTAAGTGAACATAATGTTGTTGAAATAGGTGACTTATTATTAAATGGTTATGATGGATTTGGCTTGTATGATATGAAAGGTGAGTCATTAGCTGCTGTACTAAATTACTTGGTAAGTAATAATTATGTAACATCAGATCAAAAGTTTGACGAGGAGTTTCAGAAAAAGCTTATACTTACCAGACTCAGATTAAAAACTAATGGAGCATTAGTCTTAGATGGTGATACAACTTATAGAAGATTAGTTGATTTTACACAAGAAGATAAAGATAAATATAAAGAAATAATGGGAGATATTCCACCTTATATGGAACTTGATACACTACTTCCAGTCGTTGCTAAGGCAAAGATAGAGGAAGACCTATAATAAACTATGGAAAATGAAGCAAACATAACCTATGATCCTACGGGATTACCTTCAATAGAGGATATGGCTGCTAGTGTAGAAGAAGAGGAGAAACGTCGTGAAGCTATAGAGCAATCCCAGCTTCAAGCACAACAAGTAGAGACACAAGCTCTAGCCGAAAAAGATGACCCTAGAAATGCAAAGAACTGGGGTCTTAAGGCTTTTGCTAAAGAAGGTCAATCTATTCTGTCTGGTGGCTTACAGGACACTGCTTCTTCCGTTACTACATTTGTAGAGCGTACAGCTGATGCTGTTTCTGGCGAGCGTCAAAGAGAAATTGAAGAAAAGGGTTATTACAAACCAGAGTGGGATCCATTTACGGATGAAGAAGATCCTATTATTACAAAGACTTGGTGGGGACAATTTTTAAGAGGCACTGTACATTTTGGAACTATGGCAGCTGGTACAGTATTAGCAGCCAAAGGTCTTGCAGCGACAGGTATACCATTACTAGCTGGTGGTGCTACGGCACTTTTAAATGCTGGTAATATTACTAGAGCTATTGCTATCGGTGGAATGTCTGACTTAATATCTAAAGAATCTGACGGACACAACGCATTAGGAATGATGCGAGATAGATGGGGTTGGATGGATACACCACTAAGCACAAGAGAAACAGATCACCCTGTTATGATGAAGATGAAAAACATCGTAGAGGGTATGGGTATCGGACTTGCATTTGATGGTGCAGCCTATTTGTTAGGTAAAGGTACTAAAGGCGTTAGAAACCAGATACGTGGGCGTAATGCTAGCGTTGAAAACCAAACTACTACTGCTGCATTAGCACAGTTAAGAAGAGGTGAGACTGAGTTTCGTGCTGAAAAGAACGCACCTATATCTCAACGACATCAAGGTGCACATATATCAGAAGTTGAGCCCGGAAAAGCAAGAGAACAACTTAAACGCACACGTACAGATTGGGGATCTGAAGAAGGATCTACAGGTTCTGTCACAACTAACGTAGAACGTGAGCGTGTCGTTAGAGAATCAGGTACTACTGACGAGATAGTCGAACGTACACTACGAGGTCTGATGAGCGATGACAAGTTTTCAGCAGAATTAGATGCTGTAAAAGGTAATAGAAAGCTGCTAGCTGATGTCTGGCGTGATGCTATTACATCTTATCATCAGATTATAGAAGGTAGAAATGCACTAGATATGACTCCAGAAGAGTATCTTGCAGATTTATTTAATAAAAAACCAGCTACATTGCCAGTAGGTGATGACTTAATCGAGACATGGACTGGAGAAACTGTTGTAACAGCTGACTTAGTTGTAGGTTCTTTACTTAAACAACTACGTGATACTGGTATAGCAGGCAGAGAACTAGCAGATATTGTGTCTTTAGACGATATAGACGGACCAGCAAAGCAGATTGTAGATACTATGATGACAGCTTTGTATCAAACTAAGAAATCTAGGTTTGTTGCATCTGATTATTTTAGATCATTTGGTGCTGGTAAGACTAGACAGCAGTTAAATGATGCTGTTAACGCAGCTGTAAGATCTGATATAGAAGATACAAAAGATTCTATACTATCAATACTTAAGATAGCTAAAGATGACCCTGATGACAACCTATTAAATGCGTTGTTTGAAGCGTTTTCTATGATGAAAAATGTAAATAATCTAGAAGACTTTGATAACTGGGCAAAGAAAATACTCAGAGGTGGTAGATTAGATCCATCACAACCTGACCGTACTGGTGCGTTAATACGTAACTTACAGGAAATGGTGAGTCATAGTGTACTTAGTGGACCTAAAACACCAATGCGAGCACTTCTCGGTACAGGTACTGCAACATTCTTAAGACCATTATCAACATTCTTAGGTGCTGTTGTACGATATCCATTCGAGGGAGATGCCGCTACTGTACGTAGTAGTCTAGCATCTATGAATGGTATGATGGAAGCTATACCAGAAGCATTTGATTTATTCTTTACTAAGTTAAACGCATACTGGAGTGGTGATTTATCAAGCATCAAAACAAGATACATAGAATATACGAAAGGTGATGCTAACTGGGAGCTGATACGTAGATGGGCAGAAGACAGCGGAAGAGCTGACAAAACAGATAGAGCTATCTTTGCAGTTACTAATATGATACGTGGTATTAATAATAATAACATGTTTACATATTCTACTAAGATAATGGCTGCGACTGACGATGCTTTTTCATTCTTGCTTGGCAGAGCTAAGATGAGAGAAAAGGCTATGCGTAGAGTTATGGAGTTACAAGAAGGTGGCGTTAACGTACCAGAAATAACACCAGCACTTATGCGAGCTTATCAAGATGATTTCTATGGAGAGATTTTTGATGCAGCTGGTAATATAAAAGATGAAGCAGCTAACTATGCTAGAAAAGAAGTTACATTAACACAAGATCTAACTGGCTTTGCTAAAGGTCTTAATGATGTACTAACTGCTAATCCATATGTTAGACCTTTCTTTTTATTTGCTAGAACTGGTGTAAACGGACTAGCATTAACAGGTAAGCATACACCCGGTTTTAACTTTTTAGTTAAAGAATTTAATGACATAGCGTTTGCAACAGCAGAGAACTTAGCAGAAGTTAAAAAGTATGGTATTAATAATGCAACTGAATTAGCTAATGCTAAAGCTTTACAAACAGGTAGATTGGCGATAGGTTCTGCTGTAACCTTTATGGCAATCAATAAATGGATGTCTGGAGGATTAACAGGTAATGGACCAGCTGACAGACAAAAACGTCAAGGTTGGATAGATGGTGGTTATATACCTAGGACTATAGACGTAGGCGGTGTTAGAGTTGGATATGACTCAATAGAACCTTTTAACCTTATATTATCTACTATCGCAGATGTAGGTGATGCAAGTATGTTAATGGGAGAAGAGTGGACAGAAAGAGAACTACAAAAAATATCACTCGTAGTTGCACAATCTATTACAGGTAAATCATACCTTGCAGGGTTACAACAATTAGTAGACTTAACAGCCGGACGCCCCGGTCAGGTCGAACGTATACTTGCAAGTTTAATGAATAATACTGTACCTCTTGCTGGACTACGAAATGAAATAGGAAGATTAGTTACACCACATATGAAAGAGATTAACTCTGGTATAGGACAATCACTTCGTAACCGTAACTTAACATCCGAATATTTACCCGGTAGAGATTTACCTCCTAAGTATGATATGCTTACTGGTAACCCTATTAAAGAATATGATTTTATGACTAGAGCATTTAACATGATTAGTCCTGTATCATTAAATCTTGATACTACACCCGGTAGAAAATTATTATTTAATAGTGGTTATGATTTAAGAATGTCTACTTTTTATGCTCCTGATGGAACTAACTTAACAGATGATCCTGTAATTAGATCTTTATTCCAGAAAGCTATAGGTGATTTAAACCTAGAACGTGAATTAGATAAACTTGCAACTAACCCTAAAATCTTAGAGTCTATGGAGCTAATGCTTGCCGATATACGTGCAGGCAAACGTGCAGACTATGATGCTCGTGACTATTACCACAATATAGTTATTGATAGATTATTTAAAAATGCACGAATAGCAGCATGGAATAGTATTAAGGATCAAGAAAACGTTAGTGCTTTAATCCTTGAACAGTATGAGAAAAAACGCCTTAAAGAGCAGAAACAACTCGAATCATACAACTTAACAAATATGTATAAATAAATGGCAAATCAACAAGACTCGTATACGGTAAGTCAGGGAACAGGCACGGGCAATCGTGACTTTTCCTTTACTTTTCCGTCATTTACAGAGAGCGAGGTAAAAGTAGAGATAGATAATGTAGTCAAAACTCTGACCACCCACTATACCATCGTTAACCATAATTCTACATCCGGAGGCACAGTCAGATTTAACACTACTGGTTTGCCTAACGGAACGGCTGGAACCACACCAGTTCGTATATTTAGACAAACAGACGTTGACAATCCTAAAGCTACATTTACAGCTGGTGCATCATTAAAAGCTGCTGAGATAAATGATAACTTTAAACAATTACGTCATGCGTTACAAGAAGCTATTGGTGCAGTAGCAACTGATAGAAAAGTACAAAGATTTAATATAGAAGCAGATGCTATTGATGGTTCATTAATTGCAGATGATGCTATAGATTCAGAACACTATACAGATGGTTCTATTGACCATGTACACTTATCTAACGATTGTATAGATGGTGATAACATACAAGACGATGTTATAAACTCAGAACATTATGCACCTCTTTCTATTGATACTGAGCACATAGGTAACAGTCAAGTTACTTCTATTAAAATAGCAGACTCTAATGTTACTACAGGTAAAATTGCTGATAATGCAGTTACAGGTGCTAAAATTTCTGACAACTTAGATATACCAGATGGTAATAAAATTAGATTTGGTAATAGTCAAGATTTAGAGGTATATCATGACGGAAGTCATAGCTATATAAAAGATACTAAAGCTAACGGTGTTTTATATATTGATGGTTCTGGAACTGCTATAAGAAAAGCTGATGGCGGTGAAACTATTGCAGGGTTTACAGCAGATGGCCCTGTTGATTTATACTATAATGGTTCCAAGAAATTAGAAACAACTTCAGCGGGTGTAACAGTAACAGGTACATTAACTGCTGACTTAGCTGATAACAGCATAGACTCAGAACATTATGTAGATGGATCTATTGATCGTGAACACTTAGAAGCAGATATTATAGATGGTACTAAATTAGCTGACAATGCAGTTGACTCTGAGCATTATACTGACGGTTCTATTGACCGTGTTCATTTAGAAGCTGATATAATAGATGGTACTAAATTAGCTGATAATGCAGTTAATACTGAACATGTTACAGATGATTCAATCACAGGAGCTAAACTATCTAATAATTTAGATATACCTGACGGTAATAAAATTAGGTTTGGTAATAGTGCAGATCTAGAGATATACCATGATGGAAGTCATAGTTATATAAAGGACACTAAAGCTGATGGAGTCTTATATATTGACGGAACTGGTACTGCTATAAGAAAGGCTGACGGTTCTGAAACCATTGCAGGGTTCACAGCAGACGGCTCAGTTGACTTATATCATAACGGTTCAAAGAAATTTGAAACTACAGCAGCCGGTGCGACAGTAACGGGTACATTAACTGCTGATTTAGCAGACAACTCTATTGATTCTGAGCACTATGTAGACGGGTCTATAGATACTATACATATTGCTAACGATGCAGTTACAGCTGATAAGATTGCAGATGCAGTTATTGTAACTAACAGTGAGCAAGCAAGTCACAGTGTAAATGATACTACATTCTTTACAACTGCTGCTGCTGAAGCTAGATACTTTAACGCATCAACTGGAGAGACTATTAAAGATGGTCAATCATTTCCAGATAATGATACAACTATTGCTACAACCGCAGCGATCAACGACAGAATTATTGACTTAGTTGATGACGTAGGTGGCTTTGTACCAATAGCAAGTGAAACTGCTTTTCCTTCAGCTAACCCTGATGTAAACAATGGATCTGGTACTCTTGTAAGTATTAAGGCTATCGGAAGCACACGCACACCAAGTAGTGGTACAGTTACTATTGCTAACGGTTCTGGATCTAATACTGTAACTATTACAGGTTGCGGATCTACAGTTCTTACAGCAGGCTTTGGTGTCATTGTAGAAACTACATCTACACTACACACATATGCGTTTCATAGATTAGTACCAAAAGCAACAGAGGTTACAACTGTTGCAAGTAATATAACTAACATTGTTAATGCTGGATCTAATAGTACCAATATTAATGCTGTAGCTGGTAATGCTACAAATATAAATACTGTAGCTGGTATATCAGGTAATGTAACAACAGTTGCTAACAACGACTCTAACGTCACAGCTGTAGCAAATAACTCTAGTAACATTAACAGTGCTGTATCTAATGCAAGTAATATTAATACAGTAGCTGGGTCTATATCTAATGTAAACACAACTGCTGGTTCTATCTCAAACGTCAACACAGTTGCAAGTAACATATCTAGTGTTAACAGTTTCTTTAACACATATCGTATAGGTTCAACTAACCCTACAACTAGCTTAGATACAGGAGACTTATTCTTTAACACTTCAACTAATTCACTTAAAGTTTATACAGGTAGTGCTTGGGTAGATGGTGTTACAGCTACAGGTAACTTTGCTCTTAAAACTGGTAATACATTTACTGGTAGTAACATACATAACGACAACGTAAAGTCTTTTTATGGTACAGACTCAGATCTAGAAATATATCATGATGGTCAGCATGGCTATATCAAGGATACTAAATCTGACGGAGTTTTGTACATTGATGGTACTGGTACTACCATACGAAACGCTGCTGGTACTGAGAGTTGTGCCGGTTTTACAGAAAACGGCTCAGTTGATTTATACTACAACGGTAGTAAGAAATTCGAGACAACTGCTACAGGAGCAACTGTAACAGGTAATTTTACTGCAACTGGCGCATCAAACCAGTTAGGAAACACAACCATAGTTGGTGGCGGTGGTGCTGGCGGTGTAGGACTTACTCTTGAGTACAATAGTTCTGATGTGTGGTCTGTAAACAACATCGGAAAAGTCACGATGACAGGCGACCTAGATCTTCAAGATAATGATAAACTCTTAATCGGAACTGGTGATGATTTACAAATTTATCACGATGGTTCACTAGGTAGTTATATTGATTCTAATAACGGTTATCTTTACTTAAGAGGAGATAGTGCAAGTACTATAAGACTTCAACCTGTTCCGGGAGAAAATTCATTAATGTCTAGACCTAACGCAGGCGTAGAACTATATTACGACAACGCTAAAAAGTTAGAGACTACAAGTTCTGGAATAGCAGTAACAGGTAACATAGAACCTGACGGCAACCTTAAACTAGATGATAATAGATTTGTATATTTTGGTTCTGGTGATTCTACTGATTTATATATAGGTCACGAACCAAATCATTCTCGTCATTTGTTTAGGTCTGGTGATGGAGCTACCAAAATGTTATTTGCAGGCGGTTCTGAAACTATGATGGTGTTACAACCACAAGGAGCAGTAGAGCTATATCACGACAACAGTAAAAAGTTTGAGACAACTAGCGAAGGTGTATTAGTAACAAACCTACATTTAGGAGACCTTGGTTTTATAGAACTTGGAGCTAGTGATGATTTTCGTATATATCATGATGGAACAGATAGTTATCTTTACAATTTAACTGGTGAGTTTAAAAACAGAGCAGCTACTTGGAAAGTTGTTAATCAAGCTAACAATGAATCTATGATAGTAGCTACTGAAAATGGAGCAGCAGAATTATATTACGACAACAGTAAAAAGTTTCAAACTGGACCTAATGGATTTAATTCTTATGGATCAAGTTTTAATTTAGAAGGGACTGATTCTGGTGCTGTAAATCTAAGATTACAAAACACTACTACAGGAAACGGAGTAAATGATGGTTTCTTATTACAACTAGACTCTAGTGAACACGCTTATGTTTGGCATAGAGAAGATAAAAACTTACTTTTTGGAACAAACAACAGTACACGTTTTCTTATAACTAATGATGGTCATTTACGCATACCAAATGACTCAGGAAAGCTACAATTTGGTGCTTCTCAAGATCTACAAATTTATCATACAGGCACACATTCCATTATTCAAGATGCTGGTACAGGAAATTTAAGGATACTGACTAATAATTTAAGACTTGAAAATGCTGCTGGTACTGAGAATCAAGCTTTATTTTTTGAAAACGGAGCCGTAGAACTATACTACGATAACAATAAAAAGTTTGAGACACAAAGTGGTGGAGCTCAAGTAAATGGTTCTCTCAATGTTACAGGTGAGTTAAATCTTACTAGTAATGGTGCTAAATATTTAGATGTAGATACACTTACTAATAGTAATTCTTTTACAGTTAGACATAGAAGTGACACGAATGTGTATGAAACAGCGGCAACATTCGCAGCAAATGGAGGTGCAACATTTACACATAATGGTAATACAAGATTTGCTACTACAAGTGATGGTGCTACTGTAACAGGTAGTTTAACTGTAACTGACGACATAACTCTTCAAGATGATTTATTGATGGGTGATGGCGATATCATTAAAATGGGAGATTCTAATGATTTACAACTTTTCCATGACGGTAGTACTAATATAATAGACTGTAAGAACGACAGAAACTTAAAGATAGTAAACGATACAGCTGGTGGTAACGAAACTATGGCTCTTTTTGATCCTAACGGAGCTGTGGAGCTATACTTTAATGGTAATAAAAAGCTTGAAACTTTAAATACTGGAACAAGAATTACTGGTAGCCTTGGTGTAGAATGTGATCCTACAGATAAACTTGAAGTCAGCAATGGTCATACTGGTTCTAATACTGGTACAGGTATAAAATTATCTCAAGGTTATAACTCAGCATATTCTCGTATATCTTCTAACTTTGGTGGAAGTTTTGGACTTCATGCTGGTGTTGGTGCTGGAGTACCAGAAATTAATTTCATATTAAACACTACACAGATATGTAAAGTAAAAGGTTCTGCTTTCCAACCATCAAGTAACAACACTTATGATTTAGGTACAAACTCTGTACGTTGGAGAAACATATACACCAATGACCTTCACTTATCTAACGAAGGACATTCAAACGATGTCGATGGTACATGGGGTAACTGGACAATACAGGAAGGAGAATCAGACTTGTTCTTAAAAAATAATCGCTCTGGTAAGAAGTATAAATTTAATCTTATGGAGGTATCATAATGGCTTTAATTGGAACAAATAACATAATACAAAAAAAGGTGCTGTCAGCAACTAACATGGTTACAACAAACCCGGGCACATCTTTTCAAGAACTTAGTGATGCTTTTAGACTATCTATTACTCCAAAGTTTTCAAACAGTATGATATTTCTTGAGTATATGGTTCCTTTAAATCAAACCACTACAAGTCATAATAACATTTTTGGATTTCAAGGTTACAGAATATCTGGAGGTAGTGGTGCTGGTGCTATAACGTCTCAAGGACCATCGTCTGGTAGTAGAAAAAGAACAGCTGGTGGCATGATGAGGTCACAAAATGGATTTGATGGCAACGATCATAACTTAGAAACTTGGATTGCTTGGGATTTTCCAAACACTACTTCTGCTGTGGTTTACGGTATACAAGTATTTCAAGAAAGTAGTGACTCTGGAACTATATATATCGCTCATTCATCTTACAATAACTCTACTTGGGGTATGGCATCAAGAGTTATTATTACAGCATCGGAAATAGAACAATGAATTATATTGCAGAAGCATGTGCTAAAATTCTTGACGGTAAAGATGTTGGGTTTTCTCTTAAAGAAGATCCAACTACCGAAGAAGAATGGAAAGCTAATTACACAGAACAGGTAGGCACAACTGACGATAATTGTGCAATTATGAGTAATGATCCTACAAAATGGATAGTTACTTGGAAACAAATTGAGGCTTTACAAGCAAGTCTTAAAGTTGATTTACCCTTAGAAAGATTACGACATGAACGTAAGCTTCGTCTTGCTGAAACAGATTGGGTCGTTGCAAAATCAACTGAAACAGGAACCTCTATATCTGACGAATGGAAAACATATCGTCAAGCACTTAGAGATATAACAAAAACCGCAACATCACTTGATGATGTTAAATGGCCTACAAAACCTAATTAAAATGTCTATTACAAAAACTTGGGAAGTAAACACCCTAAAAAGAGAACTAGCTGATGGCTACGTTAAAAAAGTTGTTTACCGTATAAAAGGTATAGAGGATGGAAAAGAAAAAGTAAGAGTTACTGGTGAAGTCGAACTTTTAAAACCAAATCAACTTATACCTTATAGTGACCTAACTCACGATACAGTAATCGGTTGGGTTAAAACAAAACTAGGAACTGATGAAGTTACTGCTATTGAAAAATCTATAGAAGATAAGATAGCATTAATTAACAAACCAGTTACAGAAGAAGGAACACCTTGGTAAGTGGAAATACCCACCATAATCTTACCTGATATAGTTGATGTAGAAACGGTAGAAATACCGTTACCTACAGCTGACGTACCATATTATAAACCTATGGTAGTTCCTCCGAGCGATCTAAGAGATCATGAAGAGAAACCTGTCAAAACTGTAGAAGAAACACCCGAACCACCTACACTTAAAATACCGTTTATCAAACAGCCAATACCTCAACCTTCTCCAGAAGTTATGGTCACGGCTGTTGCAACGGCGGTTACAGCTGTAGCAGCTACAACGCTTACACAGCCTTTAATCGAATGGATACGTAAAAAGGTCCAAAAATTCCTACAAGATAAAATCACCAAATGGAGAAAAAACCTGACGAACAAAAAGGACTCTTCAAAAGAATCAAAGAAGGAATAGACGATCATGAAGAACAGATGGTGGTACTGGGGGCGATGGTTCGTCTTGGTGTCGTTATCTGGTCTGGGTTTATCATAACCCTTAATTATGTCGAACTACCCATGGTTAAAAAGAGTCCCGGTGGGGATATAACATTCCCAGCTTCAATATTTACTGGAGCACTCGCCACATTCGGCTTGTCCACTGGCAATGGTAAAAAACAAGACAAAGAGAAACCTAAGACATGACTAAATGGATAATACTCTTAAGCCTGTTGTCACCCGCAGTAGCAAGAGCAAACACTGTCACGCCCCAGTTCACAACAGGGTCGATGCAGTCAACAACGACAACAACTCAAACTATAACAGAAACGATAGAGCACGACGTACTAGGAGCAGAAGTAAAAACTTGGTCTGGTACAAATATTACACCAAGTGGTTCGGTTGGTGCAACCGATACAACCTATTCAGTTACAACAGGTGCAACCGAGTGGGATCTATCAATAACAACAAGAGACGCAGGGACAATAGAAACAATAACCATAGACAGAACAATCGAAACAGATTCTACTACCAACTCTTACTCTATCTTTGCACAATAATTATAGGTACACCTGTATTTGCTGAAGAAGAAGGAGATACTAACGTAAGTAATCCTGTAGCAGCAGCTACTGGTAATGTAACTAATCAAGCTGTACAGTTTCAGAATAATGGGGCTTCATCACGTCAGATATATGGTCCAAACATACAATGTAATGGATCTACTATGACGTTTAGCCCTTTTTATATGGGTAATCACAGCAAACCATTTGATGAAACTATGCAACCTAGTAGTTATACTATAGCTGAGAACTGGGGATTCCAGATTAATTTTATGGTTCCTTTAGATAAGTCAGGATATAAACAGTGTAAAGAGATGGCAGCAAGATATGAAGAGAAAATGAAGCTTGAGTATGAAATTACACGAGCACACAAATGTGCGGACTTAATGAAAAAAGGTTTTATGTATAGACCTGACTCAGATAATTATAAATTGTGTCAGGATATAGTACCTATCGTTAAAGTTAACCCACCTACAAAAAAGAAATTTTGGCAAAAATGAGCACACTATCACAACAAATAGCAGCACAAGCTGTAAAAAAGAAGCCTAAAAAGGCTGCAAAGCGAGACGAGAACGGACGCTATGTTAAAAAAGAAATTATTACACCCGGAGAAGAATAATGTTTGCACTTATTAAACCACTTGTACTAACAGGTCTAAAAAGCGACAAATTTAAAAAGTTTGTAGTTGAGCTACTCGAAAAGCTAGTTGAATCTACAGATAACGAGCTCGATGACAGAGCATTACAAATAGTCAAAAAAGGATTAGGAATCGAATGAGCACAGTCAAGAAACTACCCAAGAAGGCAACTGAAGAAAGTTTTAACGAGCTGCACTACCTTGTTACAGAGGACTTTCTACGTAGAATAAAAAGCGGAGAGGCAACTACACAAGATTTAAAAGCAGCATGTGATTGGTTAAAGACTAATGATATAACAGGTGTAGCTTTTGATGGTAGTCCTCTTGATAAGCTAAATAAACTTTTACCTACTGTAGATGCCAACCTTGTACAGAGGAGGCTGTATGGCAAGCAAAACGTCTAAATACTACAAGAAGAATCCAAAGGCTGCTGCTAAACGTAGAAAGCAGCAAGCTAGATATAATAAAACACCTAAAGGTCTATCAATTAGAGTCAATGCAAACAAACTTAATAGAAAACTTGGTACATATGGCAACCGTGACGGAATGGATGCCGCCCATTATAAGGGCAGTAAAACCAAGGGCAGAAAACAAAAGCCATCTATCAACCGACGCAGCAGACTTAAAATTAAAAAATGACCCCATTACTACCAAACCCTGATTACTATTTACACAATTTAATAACGATGACAAGTTCAGATTCAAAACGGCTCTGGAGAAGAGCTATCAAAGAGCACTTTAATTGTCAATGCGTTTATTGCGGAGAATTTCATGAATTACACAACCTTACTATCGACCACGTACGACCTAAATGCAAAGGTGGTCGAGATATTACGACGAATGTTGTACCCTCATGTCGACGATGTAATCAGGAAAAGGGTAGTAAAAACTGGCTCGACTGGATGAGGTCGACATTCGGCATAACTGATCGAGAGCATACAATTTTATCACACATAAATTAATGGCAAGTAACAAAAATTACGACACAGCTGTAGCCCAACAGAAAAAGCTAGAAAAAAGATTAGAGTATTTACAACAACGAAGAGAGTACATTCTCGGGTTACGTGAAAACTTAAGTAAAAACTGGGAATCAATAAAATTAACACTGCCAACCAGCCCTCGTACTAACAAACAATCTATACTTGAGGCAAAATATAAAAGTCTAAACAAGAGTTTATTAGATTTAGATACACGTATACTGAGAGTAGGTGGTGGAAAAGATATTCGAGGTTTACTTGGTGAGAAAGATGCAATGATTCCGGGTTTATTAGATGATGCTGAACTTAAAGTCATAGGTTTAACACCTAATAGAGGATCTATAAATATAGGACCGGGTGATTTTATTAGAGAAGACGGTGAGCTGCAATCAGATTTTTTAAGAGGTACTGATACAAAATCTGACAAAGTTAACAACACTATGAACTATTTAAACTTGTTAAAAATACAAAATAGTGAAGCTAAACGAGATAAAACTTTGACAATACAATGAACGATGAAGAAAAAGTCAGTCTAAAAAATAGATTACTAGGTATTAGTACTGAAGTTGGTGGTGGTATTGCTACCGACGTAGCTACCACTCCTTTACTAGGTATGGGACCGTTAGGTTGGTTAGCATATGGTGGTATTAACTTTGGACAAGGTGCATATACTAATTATTTAGTACAGAAACATTTATATGGAGAAGATGAGGTTAACTGGGGCGAGATACTAGCTTCTGGTGCAGCTGGTGCTATACCATTTATGAATATTGGAGCTAGCAAAGGAGTAGCTAAGTTTCTAGGTAAAGCTAATTCAGTAAAACGTGGAATTGTAGGAGGAGCTCTTACAGGTGTAGGCAGCGAACAGTTACGTGTTGGAATTGATGACAATAGATTACTTACACCACAAGAACTAGCTTTTGCCGGAGGTTTTGGTGGAGTTTTTGGTGGCGGTTTCGCACGGTTAGGTAAAGTGTCTAAAACTCCAAAAGTTAATCCAGCTAAAACTTATCCGAATGCTTTTTCTGTTGACCCTGCTCTAGACGATTTAATGCGTCAAAGAGCTGGGTTAAAAATGAAGTTAATGCAAAATATAGAACCAGAAGGTGACGAGTATTCAAAAGCTGATAAATTTAACTATGGTGAAGATGTTTTGGCTAACTTGCCAGATAAAACTAGAAAGCTACTTAAAGATAATGGCTTTACTACTAATGAGTCTATATTATTAGCTTCTAACTTTAATAAACCTATACCTAGAGATTTATCTGCTGCGATTGAAAGTCTATATTCTACTGTAGAGGATTTTGATAATTTTAAAAAGACTATGCTACCTGTGTATTTAGAATCTATGAAAAAATTACGTAGAGATAAAACACCACAAGCTGACCATGTAGCTCAGTTACGAGCTGCACTTCCTTTCTTTTATAATAAACCAGTTAAACTGTGGCCTCAGATTTCTGATATAATTGTAAGTGAAGGTGTGTTTGGATTAGGTCATAACAATAAAAACTTAAAATATCTAGAATTTGACGTACATTCAGTTAAAACTGCTTTTTGGAAATCTCAAGTAGGTGATGCTGGAGAAAAATTCTTTGCAGATAGGCCGTTAGATACACCAGAAGAGATTAGAGCAGCTGCTAAAGAGTTTGCTGCATTTATTAGACGATCAAACAAGATTGTTAATGATGCTGTTGAACAGTATAATTTTATGAATCAAATTCACATCAGTGAAGATGAATTAATAGAATATGTAAATAGATTAGGCAGCGGACCTATAGACAGATCAGTAAGTATTAAGCAAGTTAAGCAAATATTCGATCAAATGGCAGAAGATGGTTGGGTACAGTCAACTAAAGCATCACAGAAAGCTGAAACAAAACAGATTAAAACTGAACAAAAAGCAGCTGAGACTGAAGCTAAAAAGCAAAAACAATTTGATAAAGAGGAACTTTCAGTCAAAAAAGCCGGAGAAATGTTAGGTACATTCTTAAATAACAATTTAGATACCTTTGATGTTAACCCATATCCCGGTGGTATGAAAAATGAAGATCTACGAGAATTTGCCGAACAGCAATTTAAAAAGTTTAAACAAGCAGAAGCGGATGAACTTCCTTTGAAACTTGGAACAGAGATTTTTAGTAAAGAACAAGAAGAAAAGTTTGTTACTTTAACAATGAAATCAATACTTAATAGAATTAAACGTGACATAAGAAACAGTAAGAAGAAGAAAAAATGAATAACACCTTAAAATTATTACAACAGGATTTCAAGATGTTCTTACAAGCACTGTGGGGACAACTTGATCTACCTTCTCCTACGAGGGCACAGTATGCGATTGCTGATTACTTGCAACATGGTCCTAAGCGACTACAAATACAGGCGTTTCGGGGCGTTGGTAAGAGCTGGATTACTGGTGCTTTTGTTTTATGGACTCTATTTAATGATGCCGAAAGAAAGATAATGATAATTTCTGCCTCTAAGGAGAGGGCAGATAATATGTCGATCTTCTTACAAAAACTTATTATTGAAACACCATGGCTAAGTCAACTACAACCGAAGTCGGACGATTCTCGCTGGAGTCGCATCAGTTTCGACGTAAACTGTTCACCACACCAAGCACCAAGCGTAAAATCGGTAGGAATCACTGGGCAGCTCACAGGAAGCCGAGCAGATCTCATGATTTTAGACGACGTCGAGGTTCCGGGCAACAGTATGACGGAGCTTATGCGTGAAAAGTTATTACAATTATGTACTGAAGCGGAGTCGATCCTTACCCCGAAGAGCGATAGCCGTATTATGTATCTCGGGACTCCTCAGACTACTTTTACTATTTATCGTAAGTTGGCAGAGCGTTCGTATCGTCCCTTGGTTTGGCCCGCAAGATACCCAAGAGGTAAAAACATTACCC
>VTLG01004402.1_pt1 | contig 22539 bp, 20 predicted proteins | sample 4694571 | NCBI WGS metagenome assembly VTLG01 (sample SAMN12604809, study PRJNA352737) | marine metagenome | biome: ENVO:00000447; feature: ENVO:00000209|ENVO:00000569|ENVO:01000036; material: ENVO:00002151; isolation source: viral sequences binned using virsorter ...
GGTAATGCAGAATCAACTTCTTCTGGAGTACGATATTCAAAGTTACGAACTCTAATTTGATTAATAGCATCAAGTCCAATAGTATTATCAACTATATTCTTTTTAATTCTTTCATCAGATGTAGTGGTCCAACTGGAACTATTATTTCCTTGATAAGCAGATCCACGACACATAAAGGTTTCATTTCCTTTACCATAAGTTTGTCTTCCAAGTACGATCTCATAAGTAACAGTAGCACTAGAAGCAAAAGCTTGTTTTCCAATTAATACGTGAGAACCACCTGTTGTAACACCATTTATATCATTTCCAGCACCATTACCAATGATGACAGAATCAGAACCTGATGTAACAGTACCTCCAGCTGAAGCACCAACGAAAACATTATTGTTACCTGTATTTGTTGCATTACCACCAGCACCATGACCAATAGCAGTATTACTAGCACCTAAAGTTAAATTTTGTAATGCATACCTTCCTAAAGCGGTATTATAACTTGGAGTTGTTGCATCCTCCAATGCTTTATAACCAACAGCAGTATTATAATTACCTGTGGTATTAGCATTTAAACTAAGTCTACCTACAGCAACATTCTCACCTCCTGTAGTTGTAGATTGCATTGAATTAGCACCAATTGCAGTGTTATAATAATCACCATTTTGTGTCCTTAAAGCTTGACATCCTACAGCAGTATTAAGTTGTCCTGTTGTATTAGTTTTTAATGCCTCATAACCAATTGCAGTATTACTACCACCTGTCGTGTTTGCCGATCCTGCATCATAACCAACAGCAGTATTAGAACTTGCTGTAGTATTTGCATTTAATGCAGATTGACCAACAGCAGTATTAGTAGCACCAGTTGTATTTGCATAAAGTGCTCCCTGACCAACACCAGTATTACTAGCCCCTGTTGTATTTGCAACTAATGTATCCTTACCAACAGCAACGTTAAAACTTGCAGTTGTATTTGCTTGTAATGCACCAGAACCAACAGCAACATTACTAGCCCCGGTTGTGTTTGCTGTTAAAGCCTTGTAACCAGCAGCAGTATTATTACTTGCAGTTGTATTTGCTTGTAATGCACTTCTACCTAAAGCAGTATTTCTAATACCATCTATAGTTCCAGCTAATGCACTAACACCAATACAAGTATTATCAGAACCTGTTGTTAGAGCACTAGCAGTATTATTACCAACCGCAGTATTTGTTACTCCTGTTGTCAAGGCAGTTAATGAATTATATCCAATACCAGTGTTATAAGATGCCGTAGTATTTGCATCTAAGGCATAAGCACCAACAGCTACGTTTTGTGTGCCTGTTGTATTTGCACCTAATGCATCTCTACCAATAGCAGTATTATTACTTGCAGTTGTATTAGCATCCAATGCAGCATAACCAATAGCAACGTTTGATGCTCCAGTTGTATTTGCATATAAAGCATTTTGACCAACAGCAGTATTATTCCCACCAGTAGTATTGAGAGCCATTGCATAATCACCAACGGCAACATTAACTTCTGCAGCTGTCAATGCGTTTAAAGCATGATTACCAACAGCAACGTTATAATTACCAGTTGTACAAGCAGATAGAGAACTAGAACCAAGACAAGTATTTCTACTACCTGTAGTTATTGCATCTCCTGCATGATAACCAACAGCAGTATTAGTAGAACCTGTTGTGTTTGCAGTTAATGCTTTATAACCAAGAGCAGTATTAGCATTTGCAGTTGTGTTTGCATATAAAGCATTCTTACCAACAGCAGTATTACTATGACCTGTGGTATTAGTATAGAGTGTCCAACCACCTAAAGCAGTATTATTATCCGCAGTTGTGGTACTATATAAAGATTTATGTCCAAAAGCAGTATTTTCATCTCCAGTCGTAGCAGTAAATAATGCATACTGACCTACAGCAACACTTCTTGTTCCTGTAGTATTTGCATATAATGCAGCAGCACCAACAGCAGTGTTTTCATTCGCTGTTGTATTTGCTGCTAATGCATTATTACCAATACCAGTGCAATAATCACCTGTTGTACAAGCAGTTAATGCATTTCTTCCCATACCAGTATTATAAGTACCAGAACCAGCGGTAAGACTGTTTAGAGCAGAAGTACCAATCTTTGTATTACCATCACTATCTGATGCAATATCAGTTACCGCAGTCATTATACCAGTAACCGACAAACCATCCGAAATCGTTACGGTTGGCGTAGTGTCTGATAAAATCGAATCTACTTTAAGTATACTGGTCATTTTCTAATACTTTTTTAGTTATTTATTTGAGATTTAAGTGCTTCCACTTCTGCAGAGAGTGAATCATTCTTTGTAGAAAGTTCCTTAACTGCATTAACCAATGCCCAAAGGATAGGATCAGTGTCAACAGTCTTTGCTCCTTCTTTGCTTATTTTTATACATTCAGGAAGAACTGTTTCTACTTCTTGAGCAATACATCCTGTATGTGTTCCTTCATTACCTTTACCAAGAACAACTTGATGAGGTCCCTCTGCTAATGGGAACTCGGACATATCAATTTCTTCTTCCAATCTATATTCAAAATTAGTTACTCTTACTTGATTAATTTCAGCAAGACCTTTAATATTGTCAACTATATTCTTTTTAAGTCTTCTATCAGATGTAGTTGACCAAGAAGAACTATTATTTCCTTGGAAGCAAGCACCACCACCAGTTGCACCAATCCAAACCGCAGCATTACCCTTTGCATTATTATCTCTTGCAATCCACAATTCATTACTACCAGTTGTTATCTGGTTTTGCCCTGCTAAACGACCTAAACAAACATTACCAGCACCAGTTGTAAGCGTTGAACCTGCTTCCTGACCTATCATAACATTATAATTACCAGTTGTTATACCATGACCAGCCCAATCACCCATACAATGATTTCTCTCACCAGTTGTCAACGAATCTAATGTACCATTACCAATAGCACAATTATGTTTACCTGTTGTACAAGCACCTAAAGCCATATTGGAACCAACAACAGTGTTATAGTATCCTGTTGTGATTGAATCTCCAGCTTTAAATCCTATTAAAGTATTATGATCACCAGTAGTAACTGATTCTCCTGCTTTATGACCAACAGCCGTTAAACCAGTAGCAGTACCCGTCAAATCACCTAATGCCCAGTTACCCACAGCAACGTTTGATCCGTTTTGTGAAGCTGTCTCCATCGCCAAATGTCCAATGGCAACATTATGTTCACCAGTTGTAATGGCACCCATTGCACCACCACCAATAGCAGTATTCTTACTTGCGGTTGTCAGTGCATAAGCAGCATTATCTCCAACTATAGTGTTTAAAGTTCCTGTAACAGCACCACCAGCACCAGCATTATCTCCAATCATTATATTTTGCTGCCCAGTTGTCATTGCTGCAGCAGCATTATTTCCTATACAAACATTTTCACCATTACCTGTACTAATAGCACCTCCTGCTCCAGTTCCAATAACAACATTAGAAGGTGACGTTGTGCAAGAATCCAAAGCTCCCTTACCAACAGCTACATTACCACTTGCAGTTGTATTAGCAGCTAATGCATAAGCACCAACAGCAACATTATTAGTTCCAGTTGTTGTAGCATATTGAGCGTGATATCCTATAGCAGTATTATAAGTATCTGCATCACCGCTAGGGTTCAGTGTATATAATGCATCACTACCTACAGCAGTATTTCTATCACCCTCTTGGTTGGTATACAGAGCACGTCTACCAAGAGCAGTGTTATGATTGCCTGTAGTATTCAACTTCATACTTTCTTTACCAACAGAAACATTATTATGCCCAGTTGTATTTGTAGTTAAAGCTTCATAACCAACAGCAGTATTATAACTTGCAGTTGTGTTTGCTTCTAAAGCATCTTCTCCAATTGCAACGTTTTGAGCACCTGTTGTGTTAGTAAACATTGCATTATGACCAACAGAAGTATTACTGGCACCAGTTGTGTTAGTAAATAAAGCGTCAGTACCTACAGCAGTATTTCCACTCGCTGTAGTATTGTTTCCTAAGGCCATTCGGCCTACTGCAGTATTAGAAGTTCCAGTTGAGTTATCTTGTAAAGCATATGCACCGAAACCAGTGTTTTCACTAGCACTTGTATTTGTTTGCAACGCTGCATAACCACAAGCAACGTTATAACTACCCGAAGTATTTGCTGCTAATGCGGCATAACCTATAGCAATATTATTACTAGCAGTGTCTTGAGTTGATAATGCATTTCTACCAACAGCTATATTATCACTACCTGTAGTACCTTGCTGTAATGCATTAATACCAGCAGCAACATTATAGTTTCCAGTTGTAATATTTTCTCCAGCCCTATAACCTAAACCAGTGTTATAACCACCTGTTGTAGTATCTTTTAATGATTCAAACCCAACACCAGTATTACCATCTCCAGTTGTAATTGCTGTACCAGCATCATAACCCATTAAAGTATTCTGTACAGCATCAGTTCCACTGAAATCATCTCCAGCATTAGTACCAGCTACGGTGTTTTTCTGTGCATCACTTGTTACTCCACCATCACCCCAACTAATAGCAGCACCAGAACCACCACTCTTTAAAAATTGACCAGATGTTCCGTAGTTTGCACCAGCAATACCCAGTTCACCCGAAGATCCTACTCGAAGTCTTTCTGAATTATTTGTTCCTAATGTCAGGGTATTACTTGCAGGAGAATGTACTGATGCTCCTGCACCTACAGTTACGGTTCCATTTCCAGCAACACCAATCTGTAAATTAGCCATTTATCAGTAAATTCCTATTTTTTGTATTTATGCTATAAGTAGGGTGCATCCTGCTTCCACAGTAACCCCAATTCCTGCAGCAATTTGCACAGGACCAACCAATATCGCATTTTTACCTGAAGGTAATGTAAGATGCTTATCAATCACCTGGTCTGTCATTAAGAAACCATCATATACAGAAACATTACCATGCACCTGAACTGCACCTTCCGAAGTAGCAGCACCAGCAGCAATTCCTTTAACACCAGTGGTATTAATACCAGCAACCTTAATTGTACTAACACCAACTGAATCTTCTGTCCAAACTCCAGCAGCAACACCAGTTAATCCCGAACCATCACCAATAAATGCACTCGCAGTAACTATACCCGCAAAAGTAGAGTTACCTCCATTAAATATACCAATCGTTACAGCAGACCCTACTCGAAATCCACTGGCAGCAGTTACGATTCCAGTGGTGTTTATCTGTTGACCTTCAATGGTAAGACTGCCATCCGCTGCTGATAAAACATCGGTTTGTCCATCTATGCGAATACCCATTTCTGCTTACACATAACTTTTTTATTATTTATCAAAAAAGTAATAGGGCGAAAAAATTGCTGAGAATTTTTCCGCCCTTTTTTGGAATTAAAAGTTGATTTTGCCCTGGCTAAAATGGATTTGTATAAGATAACCTTTCTTCTGGACACGTTGCCCTTACTAACTCTAACACATTCATAAATTGATCGGGAGTATCACACACTACCGTCTTTGTATCACCTTCACTGGAATAAAGAAAGAAAGTTCTCTTTGCAGGGTCAACCACACACTTCATCAGGTATTCATCATCTTCATACTCAATATTATCTTTACCCAAATCAGGTCTTTGATTCTCTTCCATAGAAGTCTCCAAAATAGTTGTGTGGGAGGTTGGATTCCTGTTTACCAACAAGAGACGGGCATTACTACAGTAGTAAATTTTACATCTCTGCCTGAGACCCGACTGGTAAGTCGATTCTTCCGAAGAAGCAGCACCACCTGTGTCTCATCACCTTATCCAGCATTTGCCAGAAAGATTATTCAGTCACTCCCTACGTTGAGCTCTCAACAAATACAATATAACACCATATCATTCCTCTGTCAAGTCCCTGTTATACCAGAAGGAAAGTACAAATCTCTCTACACCCTCCACTTTGCTCACATAGTGCAAATACTGTGAATTAGAAAATACAATCAATTTACCAACTTCTGGTTTAACCTCAAATTCCTCAAAACAGGTAAAACCACCCGTAAAGTCATCATTTAGGTATAACATCGCTGCAAAGACATCTGGTTTATGGACGTTATTATCATCAACGTGCGGTTTCATAAAAGTTCCAACAGGCCACCTTACAACACCCACATAATCTAAATTTGCAGAACTATCAAATGACTGACATAGGTTATTAACTCTTACAACAACATCGTGGTCTAATGAGGGTACTGTAGTATCTACATCACCACCATAATAGACCGCACCGTGATTTTTCCAATCAACTGTCGTTAAATATGTATCACCACCTCTACTCTCATCACCATAAGGCATCTCATTCCCCTGATTAGCAAGAGATAGGTCTATAAACTTTTGACATTCACTAGGAGATATAAAATTCTCCTCAATATAAATGAGTTTCTTCAAATTGTGATGGTATTCCTTCTACCACGATAATTTGGATCATTGAATCTGTTTGGATCCTCTGGGTCAGATGCAGTATCAGGATTAAAGTTTGGATCTGGATAATCTTTCCAACTATCACCCTCATACTCTACTATCAATGGGTTAATATCTTTTCTCTCTCCATAAACGTGATAGAAACAATTAATAGGTAATCCACCATTTGCTTGGAGGTATACTGTCTCTGCATCCCATCTCTTGACAATCACATCTTGATGAGCACCGATAGGTTGAAGTTGAACTGAAATACTCTCAACATCTACCAAATCCTTCCAATAATCTGGCAGTTTTATTATCTTCTCATTGCGTACTCTTCCTCTACAATATACACCAACTTCTGGGCCCTCAATACAAGCATATCTAAGTCTATGTCCTTCACCTTTTGTTGGATGTTGTATATCAAATGGTTTTGGTCGTGCATCTGCAGAACTAAATCTTGCAGCAAGTTTTCCTTTGTTACCACAATCCACTGCACCAGTAAAGAATGCATCACCATTAACATATAAAGCATCAACAGATGAACCACCAGATAACTTCAATCCATTAGCAGTTCCACCATCACCCTCAATAGTAACATTACCTCTTGTATTAATTGCCAATGGTGTTGAAATAGTATCAGTACGACCAACCATTTGTGTAGCAGTAGCACTACCAAAAGCACCAACCTGCCCAGTCTGTAGTGGTCCTTGAATATATGAAGACCACTTAACTTTGGATGGACCAACACCCAATGCAGTTGGAGTAATTAAAGGTTGAGAGACTATAAGTTGTCCATTATAAATCCATTGTTCATCAAAATTAAATGCCATTATTCTCCTCCTCCAGCAAATTGTTTAAAGAATACTCCAGATTTTGGCATTATACCAGCAACAGTTGAAGCTGATACTCCAGCAATCAATGAACCTATTATCTCAACTCCAACCAACCCACGTAAACTTACAAGTCCTGTACTTACTATTTTAGTAGATTGCTTGCCATCTATCGTAATATTTTTTGAATCCATTTTAATAGATTCATATGCATTGACTTTAAGATTACCATAAGGAGGTTGTCCTGTACAAACCATCTCTATATCATGAGCTTCCATTCTAATCCTACCATTTGCTGCCTTGAGTTGAATGTCTCCATTCTTAGCAATCACAACAAAAGATTCCTTCTCACAAATCTCTTCAGTACTTGGATCATCAAATAATGGTGCGTTGGCATCTTCTCCACAGTGAATCACTGTAGCACCAGGAGAATTCATTATAGTCCAACCTTTACGAACTCCATCCTCATCCATAGAAAAGAAATGTCTACCATCTCGTGCCTTTATTTCAACACTAGAAGTAACATCACCCTGTGGACTCAGACCACCAAATCTGATTAACCCATTCATGGTACTCCACGTTTGGGCCCAGAAATTCTTTTTTTGTCCAGAATTACCTGACATAATAGTATCTAAGGTCTAATATTTATTGTAGTTTTTCAGAAGTTGGGTTCTGAATACTCTCTAATCGAGTATCATAAACTCTAATGTCTGTTCCATCATCAGAAGTAGTACCAGCATACTTTGTTCCATCAACAAAGTAAACATTACCATAATACTCCTTACCATCAACAAACCCATTAACATTTAATCCAACAATATCAAGAACCTGAACAAGTTCTGAAGGATCATAACTTCTAGGAGTCTTAGGATCACGAACAATATCAAAGAAAGGAACAAATGATGCATTGATACCAGTCTCAGTGTCCATCTTTATTTGAGGGAGTTCAGTGTAATTACCCCTCTTATCAACACTAACAGACTTAATCTTGCCAAATGGATCACATTTATATGATAAAACTGTACCATTATTAGGTGTGACTGTCAACTTATCTACACCACAATTATAGTTAAAACCAGGATTCAAAACTTTAATCTCTGTAAGAGTTAACAAAGCAGGATATTGAGAACCACTAGTTGGTTGAGGAGGTGGTGGAAGATATCCAGTACCAGTATCACCAACAATAACTTTTACAACAACACCATCTTTTATTTGTGTCTGAAGAACAGCACCACTTCCAATATTACAAGGATCTATCACTTGTACCTGAGGAGGAGAAGTATAACCTCCACCACCATTAATGAGATCAACAGCAATTAACTGTCCATTAACATCAACTATTGGATTTCCTGCTGCTCCTATACCATGTCCACCAAAAAATTTAAGTGATGGTGGACCACAAGGTTTCTCTGTAGTATCACAAGGATCTGATCTCAACAAATCCCTAGGAGTTAGTGCATTAACTCCAGCAATATCAAGATACACTACCTTCCCATCACCATTAATAAAAATATACTGAGTACCTGGATATAATTCTTCGTAATTATTTGCATCCACAACAGATTTTTCGTGGACATATCCATCCGTCTCACTAATATATCCTACCTTAATATTCTCGAATGAAGTTGGTTGTATTGGCATTAGAACATCTCCAGTGCGTCATTAAGATCGCCATCATCAAAATCAGGATCTACATCTCCTACTTGAGGTCCTGCTGCCTCTCTTGCTGCAGTTCTTGCTCTCAACTCTTTTAATGTAGGTTTACTAAATTTCTTAGGTGTATCTTTTACTTGTGAAGAAGCCGTATCTGCTGTCTTTGCTGCTTTTTGTGCAACATTAGAATCACTTGGTGCATCTGCTGAAGTTCCACCACTCTGCATAGTATGAACATCATTTGGTGAACATTCTGGTGGTGGATCACAATCAAACGTTTCTGCAATCGTCTGAACAAAAGACATTGACGCTGCAATATCAAAATTCATTCCACCTAATGAACCCAACCCCATCATACCACCAAGATCCATCCCAGATAAGGCAGCACCTTTACCTGCAATTGAATTTAAAATTCCAGGATACATTGAAGCAAGTCCTCCTGCTGCATTGATGAGAGAAGCAGTATCACCAGATTTAATTGCAGCAAAAGCAGAACCAATTCCATTAGCAAAAGGTGCATCAAACCCAAGTACACCAGAAACAGCGTTAAATCCCTGTGCTACATCTCCACTGGCAAATGCCAACATTCCAGCAGCAATTGCAGTTTGATTCGCTGGTATATCTGCTCCAGCAAGACCCAATAAAGCATTAATACCACTAGCATAATCACCATTTATAAATGCATTTGTTACTGGTCCTATGATATTTGCCTTTACTCCTGCTTGCTCTGCCATTGTAGATGACATAGAACCAACAAGATCTCCAGAAGATAATGCAGATAAAACATTATTCTCGTTAATAGCATTATTAACAGTACCGACTGGTTCTGATCCCGCATCGCCACTTAAATCAGCAGAGGCACCTAGTGATACTTTAATTGAATTAACTACGGGTGCCATCGCATCATCATATGCTTGCATAATTGTATTAATTGAACTACCAAGTACCTCACCAACTAATTCTTCTGATGTACAAAGTGGGGTAGGAGTATAATACCCATCTCTTGGTGGAGGTGGAAGAATATCCGATCCAGGAGTATCCAATTCTGGTGGCATCTCTTCAGTTGGAACCCAATTTCCATGACTATCACCAGATGCATTTACAACAGGAATAAATGTCTCAAGAACACCATTGTTTGCTCTTGTACTTCCTAATGCAGTACCAATACCAACAGGTGGTGTCGCTCTTGATGCTTTCTTCTTTTTCTTAAACGCATTCATTAATGCAGCACCAATCATTCCTGCTAACCCTGCATTGATTCCATTAAAAGCACAAGCAATCTTCTCAAGTCCCTTAACTTTATCTCCCATTATCTGATTAGTGAATGCAGGAACTGCTAGGTTCACCATTGGTTGTAATTTATTATTAAATTCATCAGTAGTCTTCTGCTGAATTTGTCCCATTATACCTTTCATAAACTTTGCAGTTTGTTTTGAAGTCCTTTCAATCTCAACAGATATATCCTTCTCCATCTGAAGAATAGGTAATGCTCCTGCTTTCTTAGCATTAGACAACGACTTTTGATACTGTTCCGTTTTTTTAGTCAACTCTTTCTGTACTGTCTGTATATTTTTCATATCAGACTTTCTATCAGGATCAGGACAAGCTAATGAATGTTCCTCCTCTAATACATTCTTTTTCTGTTCATCAGCATTGGTATACATATTCTCTGCATCCGCTGCCTCTAATGTTATATTACCCTTCTTTGGTGATCCATAATCTCCGGCTGGAGTAAAGGTATCATCCTTAACTTTCTTCTGTGTCTCTGGTTCTTCTTTTTCCTGTTTCGAATAAAAACTTTGTGGTGTATAATTCTTTCCACCACCCTCTTTACTTCCTACTCTTCTTTCTAACTTTGTCTTAGCATTATTACCCAACACACCCATAATAACAGGTTGCTGCATATCCTGTCCATCAAGGAAGAATCCGAACACAAAATTCCCCATCTTAAGTCCAGGTGTTTGATAAGATCCACCTTGACCACCACCAGCAGTTATAGGATACATTACATGAGACCAAGGAAGTTGCTCAGCTGTTACTGATTCTTCTTCTTGATCATGGCATCCCATAATCCTTACCTTATATCGATATCCCCACCCTGGAATAGCATCTGGGTCATCAAACTTTTCTTCATTTAAATTTTCACGCCAAGTAGAATCATCGACAATCTGGCCAACCCACCAATGAAAACCAGATCCCAGAAATCCAGGATTAAAAAGACCAGAAGCTTCCATACTTATTCGTCGTATACCCTACACTCTTCTGCATCGGGATGATTATCACAGTACACTTCTAAGTGCTTATCCTGATGTCTCAGATGCCAATCATTAATACCAGTCTCAGGTTCATCATCTTTATGATACTCATCATAATAAGCATGAGCAGATTCTAAGTCTTCCTTAGAGTACTCCATCTTACCGTGATTAATATGCTCCTTGCCATCTTTGGGGTCAAGGTAGACTTCATGGTCTAAGTCGTGTTTAATTTCTTTGGTCATAATAGGTTAAGTCCGATTGCTGTGGTTTCCTTTTCTTCCGAAGGAATCTCTTGCTAAGTTTAACTTAGTCCAAGTCCCATCAGAATTCACCAAATGGCATAGGTCAGTTATAATATATAGACCCCCACTTTGCTTATCTACTGTATCATCGGTTTCAGCTTTATTGGAAGGAATGTCAACAAATATAACATCCCCTGCGTGTAAACTAAAATCTCCTGCAATGGTAATTTCCATCTTACCAGAGAAAACTTGATTATATCTACGGATGGCCTGATTGACTGTCTTTACTGCATCAAGATTCTGTTCTGTGTTTGCTTCTATTTGCTCTTGAGTTGGTCCTGCAGGAAGATTGCCACTGTCAACCATATAATATGTTGTACGAGTAGATTTGTTCTCAAACTTATCATTAAAAACTGGAAGGGCCTTACCAGCCAACTTTACTTTCTTTGATTCTTCAGCAGTCTTTTCTTCAACCAGATAGTCACAATTAAATGGATTAAACATAACAATCTTTGTTCCATATGCACCCATCATCTTCTTCTCTTGAACATTAACTCCACTATCTGCTTGATAATCTAATACTTTTCCATCATATCCAGCAGGAATTCCTTTGTCACCATCAGTAGATTGAGTATAAACATAAGATTTTTTCTTCTCCTGATCAAATAGTTTATCAATAGACTTGAAATGATAACCCTCTGAGGTCTCAAAGAAAAAATATCCTGCACTATCATCCTCTCCACCTTGAGGAATAGAATACTTGGAAAGATAATTTAAAATATAATAAGGTTTACGACCATTGCCAAGAAAATTATAATTATTACTTGTCTCTTCTACATCAACTTTCTTCTTGGTCTTTAAAGATCTTGTTGTTTTAGGTTCTTCCTGTTCTGGAGGTGCTCCTTTTAATATACTAGTAACATGATCAGAAATCTTTCCACTATATCTTTCAACCAACCTCATATTACTCTCTTCATTTTTAATATACTCCTCAGAAACTAATTGTAAATGAACAGCATTCTTACCTGAGTTTCCTTCAAGCGGAGTCACACAATTAACATTTAATTTTACCTCAAGTTTGTTCTCAAAATTATCTTGAAATGCTAATGTAACATCCTCAGTACCAACTAAAGGAAGACCTTCTAAAACAGACTGACCATCAATAGAATTTCCTGCATCAGCAAACATATAGTTAGCCTTTATAGAATCTTGCAGTATACTTTCATAATATCTAAGTTCAATAAATCCACCAATTAAACTAGCAGATTTTGATTTATCTTTATTAGATACTATATCAACCTTCGTTGGAAGAGAAGGTGCTGATATTTTAGATGATCCAGGTTGTGACATTTTTTTATTTCCTCCTTTTTATTTACCCATATATAACATCGCTGTTATTGGATCCAATTCTTCCTCCTCTTTGGATGAACCAGAAACACCTCCACCACTAGGAGAAGGGATTGGTGTTGGATCAACCTGTGGTAAAGGTATTGGAATAAATTTAGTCTTTGCTGTTCCAGTTTCATAAGAAGCATAATTTCTTAGAAGTTCTATTGTCTCATCACCCTTAGACTCCTTAAGAGCATTCAAGAATCCTGGAGCATCATTCTCAATCAATGCAGTGTTATCAGTACCAACCACAAATGCATCACTAACAGGTTTAGCAGTGAGATTACCAAGTATATTCTTAGCACCGCCAAGAAGATTTGTTATTCCCTTCTTAGCATTAGCAACAACATTATCAAACTTCTGCTTCATTGCTTTCTTCTTAGCTTCCCATTCTGCTTTCCGTTTCTCATCTTCCAACCTCTTCTTCTCTGCCTTAGCAGCATCTGCTTGAGTTTGTCCACCAGCAGAGGCACCAGGTTTAGGTGCTGTTGGTTTAGATGGTTTCTTCGCAATTCCTGGGAAGAATGATGATGCTAAATGTTTTGGTAAGAATAATGGATTAAATAACTGCCACAACTGAGGGAGTTTCTTCAGTTCCCCACCTTCCAACATAGGCATCAGTAAAGGTGCCATGAAAGGAGTAACAGTTCCCAAAACTTTAGGTAGTCTAGGAAGATTCTTTATAAAACCAGGAATATGTTCAACCAAAGTACCAAAGACTGGTTTATTACCAATCCAAGGCAACCATTGTGGCCACTTAGCACTTAATACATCAGTAAGTATATCCTGAATACCTATATTAGGAATGTCAAATGTTGGGAACTCTTTAAAGAACCTACTAATTCCATTCGCAAAGAAATCCCATATTGGTTTAATAAATGTCTTAAATGTATCCTTAAGTTTTTGACCAACCTCACTGATACCACCACCAAATAATAAACTATAAAGTAAATCACCAACAAACACACCAATCGTTTCACCAATTAGTGTACCAATAATAGGAATAGGAATGAATGTTCCAAGTGCTCCACCCAATGCAGCACCAAGTGCTTTAAATATTGCTAAACCAGGAGGTTCTCCAGAGAGTAAAGATATAATAGCAATAACTAAAGGACCTACGATAGGAATCCTACTAAAAAATCCTTTCGCTGCTGGCATTGCTGCTTTCAATGCAGGTGCAACAAACTTTGCTGCTTTACCAAATATCTTAGCAGCCCATCCACCTACCTTACCTGCTGCCTTTCCTCCTACTTTACCACCAAGATTTTTTAAAAGAGTACCACCACCTTTAAGAAGTTTACCACCAAAATTCTTTGCAACTGTAATACCTTTTTGTGCAAGTCTCGTAGCCCATTGTGCTGCTTTACCAGCCCATTTACCACCAAACTTAATCATCAATCGTTTGAATGCTCTACCTATACCCCGTCTAAAAATCTTAAAGACATTACCAATTAACTTATTAAAGAACTTCCTAAACTTAAGATAGACTAATCCAATTATCCCAAATCCATTCAGCAAATTATTAAGATTACCCATAAGGGTATCAAATTTCTTAACTCCATCTGGTCCAAAGGTATTACCTACCCATCCCCTCACACCATCATAAAGTTTATATCCAAACTCAACAAAAGATGCAAAAGCATCAAGAGCCCCTACAGCAAAATTAGAAACATTATCAATAAATTTACCAACCCCATTAATAAAACCCAATACCTTAGGATTCTTAGCAAGATCAACAAACTTAATTACAATAGCACCCCAAAGAAAATTTAATAAGAATCCTGTTATTCTATCCAAGAACCCTTTTGCTGCAGCAAGAGGTCCCTTTAAGGTTCCACCCTTATCTTTTTTCTGTGATTCTAATTCCTTTTCTCTATCAGCAGCTCTTTGTTTTTCCCTATTCCTTTTATCAATAGCAAACTTTACTTTATCAAGTACAAGATTATCTTTTAAGTTGTTACTAACATCCTTAAGTTTAAGAGCAACTTTAGATACTGGTGTCTTTCCTTTCTTACCAGAGGAAGAACCCATAAAACTCTTGGGAGTTATCTTTGCTTTCTCTTTTTTTTCACCTCCACCCATTATCTTCTGAACATTTGCTCTTCTTGCAGCAACTTTTCCTGCACGTCCTGTTCCTTTACCTACTGCCTTAGCTCCACCAACAGCAGCTTTACCTGCCATCTTGGCTCCACCAAGAGCAACCTTTCCTATTCCTGCTAGGATACCTACTGCCATCTTATCTTCTTATCCCCAAGGTATGTTCTTTTGGTTTACCACCCCATGCTGCAGCACTAAAAGATGGCAATCCCCTTCCACTAGAATCCGAACCTCCACCAACACCAGCACCACCTTGTGCAGGAGGAACATCTATCTCAACTTTTGAATTTGGATCTGTTGGTGGGGGTGGAGGTGCTTTACTTAATTGTTTCTCAGCAACAGTCATCTTAGGTCTTGCAATATCAGCAACAGCACCACCAACTGAACCTGCAACATTAGCAGCCATTCCAGCAACTTTTTTAACACCTGATACCAACTTCTCACCAATCCCAAGAGGATCCATTACATTCCCAGCAATCTCAAGACCTTTACCAGCAACCTCCTTAGCTTTCTTAACTAATCCACCAACAAAATACTTATTACCTACTGGATTATTTGTTCCTCCACCTGCCATATTCATTGATGCAAAAGTATTCTCTCCAAATGCTTTAACTGCATCTCTACTCATAACAAATTCACCAGCAGTTAATTTAACAGAAACTTTATCAACACCACCAGGTCCTGTTACAGAACCACCCTTAGCATATGGTTTACCATATTCTTGTCCCCTATCCTTAGCATATGGTTTATCATATTCTTGTCCCCTATAAGGAATCACATTACTTACATTATGACTTATTGAACCAACACTATTATCAATCGTAGTAGATCCTTTACCAGCAGCATTCATTCCAGCAAGCATATCAGTACCCCAAGTATCTACTGCACCCTTACTCATCACAAACTCACCAGCACTTAATTTTGCAGGAACTTTATCTACTCCACCTGGTCCCTTTACTTCTCCACCTTCTGCAAACTTCTGCTCTGGTAATTGAGATGCCTCCTTTGCTTTTTCAGATGCATCTTTTACCTGTGTTGGTGGTGTTGTCTGATCTTTTTCCGCTTGTTGCAATGCTTTATCTGCATCAATATTATCTACACCCTTCTCAATACCATCCATCCCCTTTTGAACTTCACCTAATGTATTTTTATCTGCATCTTCAACAGCTTTATCTGCCTGTTTACCAAATCCAAATAAAGTTTTAACAGTATTAATTAATTTTGGTAAGAACACTGCTACTAATGCAACAATTCCTACAATTATTCCAGCAGGACCCAATACTACTCCAGCAAATAAGACAAGACCTGCAACTAAAGTAGGCCACCAATCCTTAAGGAACCTGAATATCGATTTGACTTTACCTATATTTTCTGCATTAGTAAACCAATCTATTAGTTTCATAACTGCAGTTGCTGCTAAAAACTTAAGCAGAAACATTCCAACCTGTTTAAAGATATTAGTAACAGGTGCAATTGCTTTTTGTGCAGTCTTTGCTACTATATTAAATGCTTTACCACCTGCCTCTAAAGTTTTTTCTCTTAAACCTCTCTTCTTCCTTTCATTAGCCTTTCTATTATCATCAGCAATCTTAGTATCAAGTTTTTTCTGCTCCCCCATTGTATCAGCTATCTGATCAACAGAACCAGCGATATCTTGTATAGCATTCCTTATATTATCTAAAGACTTACTATGCATCTTTAGAATATTTTTCATTATAGTTATCTTCTTCTCACCATTTGCAACTCTCTTCTCTAAAGCTCCACCTGCAGCAGCAGTTGCACCCATAAATTTGGATGGATCTACTCCCTTTCTAGTTGTTGATGCTGGTGGTAGTGCTAATCCAGAACCAGTTACTTCAGCCATTACTTTGTTCTTGTTGTTGTTTCAGCCTCTCTTCTTCAAGATGCTGTTTTAATAGTCCAACATAAATGTCTCTCTCCCAAGGGATTAAGTTTTCAATCTCTGTTAAGCTATATTTATGGTACTGCATCAATGAAAAATTAAGCCTGAAATAACTTTCAAGGTCCATATGGACCATGGCTATGCGAAAAAAGACGCTAAACCCTCCAGTACCACTTCACTCTTAACTTTTGTATTGGGATTTGTTACTTCAATTGTGTGGGATAATTTAGGCATTGTTGTAAAGAATTCTTCAATCTTTTTAAATTGACTGGAATTCATTGACTCAAGGAAGTCATTCATTTCTTTCTTTGTACAATCAGATGCAGTCCACACCTCTTCCTCTGTATAGATCTTATCAATACATTGTGCAATCAATTCAAATGATTGATCCATCTGATTTTTTCCTTCTTGGAAATCAAAATTATTTTTAATAAACTCATTCAAAGATGGATACTTCATCTCCATCATCAAATTACCATCCAATTTAATCTGATTAGTATGTTCTTCGGATTTCTCAATCTGAATATCATCGAGATTAATATTAACAGTTACTTGAGTCTCTTCATCATCTGGACAAATAATATTAACATCTAAATCTTCTCCAACAGACTTGCCTCTGATATTTAAAAATAGATATTCGATATCAAATGTAGGTAGTGTCTCTACTTTAATACCTTTTGTGAGTACACAGGCTTTAATAACTGCTTTAATAGCATTCGTAATTTGTTTTGTATCTTCAGTCTCTAAAGCAATAACAAGTAATTTTTCTTCTTTAACTAGAAAGGGTCTATATGTAATAGTCTTTCCTGTCGATGGCAACTCCAATTCATAACTTGGAGTCGCAATTTTTGGTAAAGGCATAATGTCCTAATACAATTCAGTAAATTTATTTATCAGCGTAGTAAAGCTTGTACTGCGCCACCAGCAATGTCTCCAAGAAGATCATTACCAGTCAGTCTATCAACTGCCATGTTAGTTAATCTACCAGCAAATGATGATGCATTAAATCCTGCCATACCTCTAGGGTTAAGAACTGGATCTGAAGCATCAGAATTACCAGGAGTTGTAGTATATCTAGAATAAGTCATCGATACTGTACACTTCAAAAGAGATGATGATTCATAACTAACGGGCATCGAAGCAATAGAAATTGGATAGGTATTGATAAAGGTATAAGTAAGAGGTATTGCTCTCCTAATCCTATCAGCACTACCCCTCTTTGCCTCTAAGTTCTTTTCAAACTTTGTTATTTCAAGAGATCCTTTATATTGATTTGGAAATCTCATCCGATAAAAAAATTGTGGATTTTTATTATCCATCTTTTCATTACCAATGAATTGCATCCACGCTTCAAAGTATCTAATCGGTAGATACTCTACAGCATCACAATAAAATGTTAAATCAATTCTATCATCAAATATTCTACGATGAACGTGCCTTTCTGTCACGCCAGTACTATCATTAAGAAGTTCTGTTGTTGCAAAGTTTGATCCTGGTAGTGCAGTATCACAACACATTAGATTTAATTTATCTCTCTTATCAATAGGAAGACTTCCACCTATCTCAGTCAACCCCTGTCTACGGAGATACTCTGAAAAATCTGCAATACCTGCATTAAATCCACCTACACCAGGAGGACCACTCTGAAATGGATCCCCAATCATTACCTGATAATGGGAAGTAGTAGCAGGATTTAATAATTTGGCTTTAACTTCTGAGAGAGATCTCCCTCTTGGTCTTGGTGATGCCATTTATAAATACTATTTGACCTTATATATTATGTATGCAAGATAATGGCAGAAAGTATTAAGAGTCGGTACAAACCATTAAATCCAAAGAAATATCAAGGTAATCCCAACAATATTGTATGTAGAAGTAGTTGGGAAAGAAAGTTTTGTCAATGGGCAGATAGAAAAGATAGTGTAATCTCTTGGGCATCAGAAGAAATTAACATACCATATGTTTCTCCCAAAGATAATAAAGTACATCGTTACTATCCAGACTTTCTTATTAAAGTAAAAGAAACTAATAATAAAATTAAAACATATGTGGTTGAAGTCAAACCAAAGAAACAAACACTACCACCTAAACCAAGAAAGAGAGTGACCAAATCATACATCTATGAGTGTCAAACCTATGCTGTTAACCAAGCAAAATGGAAAGCAGCATCTGAATTCTGTAAAGATAATCGTATTGAATTTAAAATCATAACAGAACAAGAATTAGGTATTAGATAATGACATACTCTCCTGGTAAAGAATTTGTATTTGATGAAAAATTTGATCAAAATAAAAATAGAATTATAGGAAATGATATAAACCTCAGAACCAACGACCCTGAAGATATGATGTTAGAAATTATGGAGTTATTAAATGATACTGTGACACCTATACCTGAAGTAGGTAAGTTCTATACGTTTGTTTATAATGCAAAGACTCCTGGAGAAACATATGACCAACACCCACTCATTGCTTGTACAGCATTAGAGCAGTGGGGTTTCAAAGGACTCAACTTTCACTGGCAAAAATCCAGGAACTATACCTGGAATGAACTGGCAGGTCAATTATATATTGTACAGTGGAATGAACTTGATGACCTTATGGCCATACCTTATGCAAAATTCATCCTAAATAAATAAAAAGTCTTATATATGGCATCTGCGTCATCACCTACGATTTATAGAACAACAACTCAAGATGACGGTACTAAAAAGAGAACCGCCTATAGAGTTAATGTTGACTACTCTACAGATACAAATGGAACACCAACAGGTTTTGAAACTCAATTACAAAATGATCTCACAGCAATAGATGGTGGGATAACTGGTGGTGGTGTCAATGCAACTTGGACTACTGGTGCCAAATTAAGTAAAGGAAATATATGGGAAAGGCAATATAGAGACTCAGCAGATACTACCCAAGGCTGGGTAACACCTGATGAAGGTTGGTTAGAATTAAACGATAGAAAAAGTAACTTCCAATCCCAGGTTAATGATGCTGCTGCCACCGCACTAGCAAAAAGATTTAATGGTGCTGGATATGGAAGAACCTTTGGTATGGATACAAAGGCAGGTGCTGCAGCAAAATTGTCAGAATATTTGGGTACAAATAAGTTAGGATTCTCAGCTGAAGCTAATATTGGTAGTGGTTCTGGTGGGATGAGACAAACATCTATGGAGGAAGCATTAAAAGGAGAAGTAGGAACAAGAAATTCATATTCAAAACATTTATATTATCCAGTTGCACTAAGAAATCATAAAGGGCAAGATAGATTAAAAATATCAGTTCTTAAATATTCTCCAAGAAAACAAGGTAAAGATTCAGCAGCATATAAACTAGGACCTAGACAAAGTTTTACACAAAGAGTAATTGGTTCCTGTGTATTACCAGTACCAGGTGGAGTTGGTGATCAGAACTCTGTTAGTTGGGGTGAGAATACAATGAACCCAGTAGAACTAGCAATTGCTGGTGCTACTTTTGATGCTCTTACAAGTGCAACACCTGGGCAAACACTAGCAAAAAATCTAGGAGACACTGCCAAAGCAGCAATGACTGGTAGTGATGCTAAGGGTGTAAAGATGGGACTTGCTGCTGTGTTTACTAAAGCAGCAACAGGAATGAATAGTAAAATTATGACCAGAAGAACTGGTGCAATTGTCAATCCTAATATGGAATTACTTTTTGATAAACCAACTCTAAGACCATTTGCATTTAACTTTAAAATGAGTCCTAGAAGTAGAGAAGAAAGTTATATGGTGAAAAGAATTATTAGAATGTTTAAGCAATCAATGGCCGCACAAAGAACAGAAAGTAATCTATTTTTAAAATCACCTAACACATATAAGTTACAGTGGTTAACTGAGCAAGCTACAAAAGAACATGAATTTTTACCAAGAGTAAAAGAATGTGCATTACAAGGTTTCAATGTAAACTACACACCAGATGGAAACTATGCAACCTATGAAGATACATCTATGGTTTCATACGATCTTCAATTCAGTTTCACAGAATTAGAACCCGTATACAATGATGATTATGCAACAATTGATGGTAATAATGACAACTCTATAGGGTATTAATATGGCAAATCGATACTTCCGTAACATACCAGACTTTGAATACGTTAACCGTACAAAAGATGGTAAATTTATTTCAAACTACACACAAGTAAAAAACTTTTTTAAGAAAGGAAAGTTAAGAGAAGACATCTTCCAAGACTTAACAGTCTTTCAAAAATATAATGTTAAAGGTGATGATAGACCTGACAATGTTGCATTTGAAATCTATAAAGATTCCAGTTTGGATTGGGTAGTACTCTTATCAAACAATATTGTCAATCTTTATAATGAATGGCCAATGACTCAACAATCTCTTGACGATTACTTAATGGATAAGTATGGATCAATTGAGAAATTAAATGAAACTCATCACTACGAATCAAATGAAGTTAAAGATAGTACTGGTGTTATAATATTCCCTAAAGGAGTTCAAGTTAGTGTTGCACAAAGTGTAAGTTACTATGAACCTATGACAGATGAACAAAAAACAGTCAATCCCATCTCAAGAGCAGTTAGTAACTATGAGTACGAAGAAAAAATAAACAATGAAAAGAGACGTATATACTTAATCAAACCAATATATTTAAATGTTGTCTTTGATGACCTAGAAGAAATGATGATATACAAAGAAGGTTCCACTCAGTATGTGAGTGAAACCTTGAAACGTGCTGATAATACCAGACTGTATAACTAACTCTCTGCTAACTTCTGGAAGTAACTTAGAGCATCATCTTCGTCTTCACTAGATGTTGCTTGAGTAACTACTTTTTCAGCAGCAGCATAACTACGACCTTCACTCTCGTCCTCCAGATCTTCATCAAAACGACGAGCAGGCTTTTGATTCTGTCCTAGTACATACTTCAAACGCTTTTCAAGATCTTGATAAGACTTGAATTGATCTGGAGCAGTAACTGCTGTGAGTGAATACTCTTTCTTCCACAATGCTTCTAGTGCATCATCATCGTCAAGAAGTGGTGCTACAGAATCAAACTCTGAACTATCATAGTTCCAGAACCCTGCAACCTTCTTGATCTTCAATTTGAAGTTTGCACCTTGCCAGAAATCAAAAGGATTGATCGCAGTTTCATCCTCAAATTCAGGCTGCATTGCTTCCATAATCTTATCAAAGATCTTCTTACCATACTTAAACAAGAAGACTTTACCCTCATTCTGAGGATTAGTTGGATCCTTAACAACATAGATGTTGCTATAGTAGGACAACTTACGCTTCTGCTTACGAACAGTATCCTTGTCTGCTTCATTACCACTGTTCCATAAGGTACGGTTGTAATCAGAGACAGGATCTTTGCCACCAGTTGTGGTCAAAGAGTTCTCAATATACCACCCACCAGGACCTTGAAAGGCGTGGGAGTATAGTTTTGCCCAAGGGATTTCTTCCCCATCGGGTGCAGGTAAGAATCGGACAACGGCATAACCGTTTCCTGTTTTATCTAGTTCTGGTTTCCAGAGACGCTCATCTGCACCTCCACCAGCATTATTTGTTTTCTCTACTTCTTTTACTAACTTAGCGGTCAACGAACCAAGCGTGGACTGCTTCTTTAGACTTGCGAAAGACATTCGGATTACCTCGGATTTTTTAGATTTGGCTTGTGGTACTTTGTTATTTTAAGATTAATTTTAGGAGATGTCAAGTTGTTGTTTCATCATACCTATCA
>VTLG01008666.1_pt1 | contig 22537 bp, 37 predicted proteins | sample 4694571 | NCBI WGS metagenome assembly VTLG01 (sample SAMN12604809, study PRJNA352737) | marine metagenome | biome: ENVO:00000447; feature: ENVO:00000209|ENVO:00000569|ENVO:01000036; material: ENVO:00002151; isolation source: viral sequences binned using virsorter ...
GACTTCGCTTATGCCCACGGGATGCAAAAGGGATATGAGTTTGCATTGAAAGTTTTGAAGGCGATGGGCGAATCCGCACCGGAGCTACCAAAGGAACCAGAAGCAACATTTAGTTCAAATAACAATGAGTGAAACAGTAGAAGCCAGTCCGGCGGCTGTCACAGGCAAAGCGGGTTTGTTACCGGAGACAAACAAAGAGATTAGCAGTATGGCCGATGCCTTTAAGGCGGCTATGTCTGAAGACCCAGCACCAGCTGAAGCACCAGCTGAACCGGCCCCAGAGCCAGAGCCGACGGCAGAGCCGGAAGCCGAGGTTAAGGAGTCCCGAAGTGCGAAGGACTTCAAGCTGATTAAGCAAGAGCGCGATGAAGCGAAGGCGCAGATCGAGCAGATGCAATCCAAGCTGACCGAGCTTGAGGCTGCGGCTGGTGATACAGAGAAGTATGACCAGCTAAAAGCTGAGTTCGACGAGATCAGCAGCGCGTTGAGTCTCTCCAATCTGGAACGTCACCCGAAGTTTCGGGAACAGTTCGTTAAGCCGATCGAGTCGCAGATCGAAAGGGCGCAAAGTTACGTTGCCGAGGAAGATCGGGCGCAGCTGGCGAAGGTGTTGAAGATGCCGATAGGCGAAGCACGCGCCAACGCGCTGGACGAGCTGACCGGCGAGCTGCCCGCCTCACGCCAAGCCTACTTGCAAAGCGTGGTCAATCGGATCGACGAGATTTCGTTTGATCGGGACAAGCAGTTGGAAGACTCCCGCGCCAGCTACGACAAGCTGGTGGAGGAGGAGCAGCTGGTTAGCGATAAGAAGTCTGCGGAGCGTGATAAGGCTCTGGGGCAATCTTTCGACACGATGCTAAAGGAGGCTCAAGACAACATCCCGATCTACCAGATGCGCGAGGGGGATGACGAGTGGAACAGCGGCGTGCGCGAGCGGGTCAACTTGGCCAAGAAAATTCTGATGGAGCAAAACTCCTTTGAGGATGCGGCGACCGCAGCGTTGTGGGCGGCTAGTGGTGGTGCGTTGGTTGAGCAGAATGCTGGGCTGGTGGAACACAACCGCCGCTTGCAAGCGGAGATCAACCAGCTGAAAGGCGCAGAGCCGGAGGCTTCTGGGTCAGCTGGAGGCAAGCCGCAGCCGGTGAAGAACAGTTCGTTCAGCGATCGCGTACTCGGCGAGCTGCGTGAGCTGGGTATACGGGGAGCAAAATAATCATACGGCCACGGGGCTGTGGGCGGGGGTACTTACTTCTGTTGTCTCGGTATCCTCGTTAGTTGCACCTCTGGCTGGCTGCGCCCACGGGTAGCCAGCTGCCGTTTTCTTTCACAAACCGTTTGACGGTTTCTTCCAATCATCGCAAAAGAGAAATGCGCTTTGAGTTAGGCGCATAAACTAAACTCAAATTTAGCCCTAACGCGACTGGCAATCGCACTTGGCCATATCGGGGTTGGCCTACCGAATGAGAGGTGCAATGCGTCCTTCCGAGTGGAAGGGGTTGTGTTGTGCTATAACTGTAATCTTTTTTTTGAAAGGAAATTATTATGGCTTGTTCAAATGTTTTTGATGCTTTCGCGATTGCCACGGAAAACTTATCCGATGAGGTTTATCGCAATGCTTCTTATCGTTCCGTTTGGCTTAATGCTATTCCTCGCGGAACTTTTGAGACGGGTGTTGGAACCGTTAAGACTACGTTCGCAATTGAAAATAGCGAACCAACTTCGGATGCAGAGACTTGGACTCAAATCACGAACACCGAAATAGCTGGTGGTTCGGATGGTGGAGCTGGCGGTTCTTGTGCCAGCACTTTTAACGACGTAGAAGTGGGCTATACCAGCCGCACTTACAACCCAGAAGAGTTCGCGCTTCAAGGCCCGATTCTTTGTAAGGACGATCTGATCTACGATCACAACGTAGACACATTCCTTCGTGCTTACATCGAGGAGATGACCAAGAGAGCGCAGCGCAGCTGGGAGAAACGCTACGAAGAGTTGTATATGAAGTTCGCTTCTAAACTCTCCGTAGGCAACGGCGCAACTGTTGTTGATACTGAGAATACTATTACCAGTATCGACTTTGGAAGCGACGGAGGTGTTTCCACGTCCACGCTCACACAACAGCTGCTCGATCAGATCGCTGTTGAGCTGATTGATCGTGGTGCTACCAACCCAGACAGCAATGGCTGGATTAGCTATGGCGAAGACGGCCCCGTCTTTCCGTTGTTGATCGGTTTGGAGGCTAGTCAGCAAATCGCGTTAAACAACGCCGATCTGCGTAACGACTTCCGTCACGCTGAGTCGGGTAGCGGTGCAGCTTCCGAGCTAATGAGCCGGATGGGTGCGACTCGTTCTATTAAGAACTTCCGACACGTTCCAAACTTGAGGCCACCGCGCTTCACTTGGACGGAGGCGGGTAATAAGTACGTTCGCGTGCCTACCTACCTTATGTCCTCTGCGACGAAGGGTAAGAAGGCGGTTCTTAATCCGGCCTATGTCACCGCGCCTTACGAGGCTGCGATCGTTATGAACCCCAATGTGTTTACCTCGGAGATTGTTCCTCCGGTTAACGCAGCTGGTGGTGTCAGCTGGAACCCAACATCCTATATGGGTGAGTGGAAATGGGTAACTGGTGGTAACAAAATCCAAGCCTCTGGTGCGGATTGTTTAGACCCGCTTGATAAGCTGGGTCGCCACTTCGCGGAGTTCAAACACGCTCCACGCCCAGAGTTCCCGAACTACGGGATGACGCTTATCTTTAAGCGTGCCTGTGGAACCAGCGGTTCTGTTAGCATCACAGATGTGACTGCTTGCAGTAGCTAATATATCCAGCTGGCGGCTCGTCCAACGAGCGGCGGGTCGCCAGCTTTTTTTAATAACTTTAAGTTGAAGAAGTAGAAAACACTTATGGACAATCCGACTATCTATTCCGACGGAGTTACAAACTCCATTCAAGACTCTCCTCTCCGCGTACAGAACAAAATACTGGGTGCGCTAAAGAATATGGGGGGAACCTCGCTGACAATCAGCTCAGACGGCGTTGCGGGAGCAACCACAACTGGCCAAGCCGCTTTAGGCACAAACACAGCCAGAAAATTTTTCTCTATTCAGAACGTAGGAACCAAGAAGGTTTATATCCGGTTTGGTTCAGCTGTTGTTACTGACGTAGAGAGTGAAGCTAACCCTCACTTTTCTTACATTCTGTCGCCAGCTAGTGGTGACTACGAAGGAGATGGGGGTGTGCTGACAGTCGAGGGTTACACCGGCTCAGTCTATATTAAGACAGCTAGTGGAACTTCACAGGTAATCGCTACTGACTTCACCTAATGAGCAGAGCATCAGTCACAACATTTGGGCGCGGCGTATCGTTTGTCGCCAGCGGAGAAACCGGCACACAAGCCAACGAGTTTGAAGCCGCGATCAAGTCGGTCACATCGTCCACGACAGTCGGTGCAGTTTTCGTCTATGACACACGCAACGATTCTGATTCTGGCGCGTGGAGGAAGAAGTGCGCGGGGTTGAGTTGGTTTGACGAAGACTTGAACACCGCAACGCGAGGCGGACGGCGTGAGTTTCCGTCTGTCGCGCTTATTGTTGCGGATGATGATGGCGTGACGATTTACGACGGTGATGACCCGTCGCTTCCCGCTTGGCTAGTTGCAAATGTTGGCGGCGAATCTTCCTCGCCAAATAAAATGACCGCGCTGGGTGGCGGAACGATTGGAAACATTGGTTCAGCATTTGCCTTGAACGGCAGAATATATTTAGGAGGTGCAAGCGGAACCGGTTCGCAAGCGTTGTTGGTCTGGAACTTTGTAGAGGATTATTTTGGCAATTACGGCGATGGAGCGGGGCGGGGAGGTCGCGCTGGAACGATTGCAGAACGCAACACACAAGTTATCGTTGATGGCACTTTTGGCACAATCGCCAACAACACCGTCAACGACGTAGCCGCTAAAATCGTCGAGGGTTCTGAGATAGGTGCGCTGGGATTGCCAATTCCTACGGTTGCAGTTGCAACTGACGGTGGCGTTTCGGTCATTCATCCGAATGGCGATGTGTATGACATAGCTGGAACTGGCCAAACTCACGATGACATTCACGATGTGTTTTTTACCGATGACGGGATGGTCGGTTATAGTTTTGAAGCGTCCGGTTCAGTTACACACCCGTGGGGAGTAGGTTTACGCAAACTACCGTTTTCCGACGAGACGATTGGCGGTTATAATAACGCGACAAACCTCGAACGATATAATCCAATAGTTAATGGCAATGTAAGTGGTTTAACTACGCAAGCCACTGAATACAATTCATCCAATTCAGCATTGAACGCAGTCACGCCAACCGGCAAAAACGGTTTGGCGATTGGTTACGGCGACAGACTTTCAATCGTTAAGCGCAACCCCGCGAATATGGAGGAAGGCGCAGTCGCCTACGTTACCAGTTCCTACAACACCGGCTATATGCTGGGCGACATTCGTTTGGCGGTTGCAGCGATTAAAAATGCAACTGTCACTGCCTACGATGAAACAGGCAATTTTGGCGACCGCTCTGTCAAAGGCAACACGCTTACGAACAGCGGAACAATTACTTGCACGCCAGTTGCTACGGGAGCCGAGGCGTATGGGTTAAGCGGTTTTGACGCAAGCAACTATTTAAGCCGCGCCACCGACACCGACTTTGATTTTGGCACGGGCGATTTTTCGGTGATGTTCTGGATAAAATCCACCGCGAGCGGAACTCACGAGGATTTAATAGCGAGAGCCGATTCAAGCGGCGCGGAAGCTGGCGATTGGTTAATTTCAAAAGTTGCTTCCGACGATTTCCAATTTTATCGGCACAACGGCAGTAGTTGGGTGGGTATAGTTACAAGCACCGTTGGCGTGGATAACACTTGGCAGCAAGTTGTTGTATGCCGCCGAGGTGGTAGTGTGCAAATATATGTAAATGGCAAACTGTCAGCTAGTGCGTCAAGTTCAGCTTCGTTGACTCCTAGCGGCGGAAGTGCGTTTTCTATTGGCCGCCGACTTGATTCGTCACACCCAGCAACTAGCGCAAGTTTCTCCCTCGTTCGCATCAGCGCAACCACACCAACGCCGCAGCAAGTCAAAGAAATGTATGAGGCAGAGAAACCTCTGTTCCGAGCGGGTGCGAAGTGTTTGCTTCAGAGTGACGATGCCAGCCCCAACGCAGTCAACGATTTGAAGTATGATGCGTCAACCGATTTACTGCACGTTTTCCAAAACGGAGATACAGTTGGTGAGAGTTTGTTTCGAGGTTTGGAGGTTGTCGAAAGTCGAGGCAGAAAATCAAACGGGTGGACGTATTCTTCTGCCTCATACGGTGCGGCTGCCGGTGGAGTTTCTGCTAGTGCGCGTGCGCTTTCGGGCGGCGGCGTAATCGTAGACCTCCCGCCATTCGATGTGCGGGGTGATACTAATATCGCCGACAGCAAATCAAGCAACGACGGGAAAATCAGATTCACCGGAGTGACTACGGATGCGACGGTCACGACGATTGGCCAAATTCCGGTAGCTGCCAATGAGGTTAGCAACGTCAAAGTGCGAGTCAACGGGTGCAAGTATAACGCGAGCGATTCAAGTTATCGGCTCAATGGCGAAATCAACCAAAGTTTTAGCCGCAATATGACTGGCAACGTGGTTGAGGAAAGCGAAGGGATGAAGTTGGTGGAAAGCGATGCGGCCAGCACCGACATTGATTTAGTCGCTGACACTTCAGCGCAAACTATTCAAGTCAAAGTGACCGGCATAAGTGCCACCCGAATGGTCTGGAAAGCAACCGTAGAGGTGCAACGCATCAGCGAGAAACAATACGAAAGGTAGGATTTTAAAATGGCATCAGAATTAGAAGTAGGGAAGGTGGTAGTTGGTGACTCGACTAACAATCACGCTTGGGTTACTACAAAATCAACTCCCGGATATTACTCCGGCATTAAGCTAACTCGCGGAGCGGGTACATTTGCTGATGCTAACAACAATAATTTTGGATTGATTGTAAGTGATATTGGACTATCGGCAGCAAAATTCACATCACCGGGCGCAGACGTTACTGGTCGAACCGACTTTCTCACCATAGACGCTAACGGCAATGTGATGGTGGGAACACCCGACGCCGGTTCTGCTGCTGCAATGTTTCATATCTCCGGGGCCGCGCCTCGCATACGACTTGAGGACACAAGCGCACCAGCGAACTATTCGCAAATTGGCGCAGACAACGGTCAGCTCACGCTTGCTGCTGATGGAGGCGGGGGTCAAGGGAGTTCGGCTATAATTGCACAAGTGGATGGCACAACTCGCCTCACCATAGACTCCAGCGGCCAAGTAGGTGTGAATAATTCAGCGCCGTCAGCACCTTTGGAAGTTAGCAGCAGTGCAGCAAGTACGTCCTCAGTAATTAGTACGTTTTCTACGACCGACTCCGAACATAGTGTTCTAGCGTTAAAGAAGTCGAGTAGCGCGACAGTCGGAACAAAAGCCGTTACCGCAGACGGAGAAATTTTAGGACGAATAGACGCTTACGGTGTTGACACCAACTCAAACCAGCGGCGCGGAGCACAAATTGAATTTAACCAAGCGGCGGCGGCAACTGGTTCCAAGGTGGCGGGTAATATAGTTTTCAAAACTTCAAGCACTTCGGCCAATGATGTCGAGGCGATGCGGATAGACAGCACCGGCCAAGTCACCATTCCCAACACAAGCGACCCAACTCTCAAAATTCATAACACAACTGGCGGAACGAACGACACGGCGGCAGTTGTTTTTGGTGTATCTAGCGGCACGGCAGACGGGCCGAGAATTGAGTCCAAGCGTCAAAGTGACGGCACAATTGATTTTAATTTATACACCGCTGGAGCGACTAGCCAAACAAACGCAGCGGCGGCAATGGTTATTGATGGCGGGTCAAACTTGGTTTCGTTCGGCGGCGGCATCAACCTCGGTGACACAACTTTATCAAATTATGCAGAGGGTACGTGGACGCCTGTTGTCGAAGGTGGAACGTCGGCCGGAACTTACACTTCTGCTTTTTCCAACGCAAACTATACGCGAGTCGGACGAATGGTTACGGTGAACTACAATTTGGCTTGGAACTCGCACACGGGAACAGGCGACCTAATAATCACCGGCTTGCCGTTCACCGTCTTGACCAATACAGCAGTTATTGGTGCATTCCAATGTAATTCTGGCTTGTCGTGGACTGCTGGCTATTTGCCAGCGGCATACGGATACACGACCAAAATACAGTTTCGCGCAACCGACGATGGCGGTGGTTCTCATCAGTTGGTGCAGATTGCTGCAACCGTCAACTATTTGAGGGGGACGCTTACATACTTCATTTAATTTAGAAATCAAATGGCATTAGAAAAATCTGAAACATTGAGGCACGACATCGAGGCGAACGGCACGGTGTTCGTGGAAACAGTCACAACCGTCACCGATGACGGTGCAGTTGTTGGCAACAACAATCACCGCAAGCCGATTCTTCCCGGCGCGGATTATTCAGCCGAGGCAGAAGTGACCAAAGCCATTTGCGCTGCGGTTCAGACTGACGAAGTCATTGCTGCTTATGCTGCGGCAAATCCAGCTATACCAGAAGAACCGGCGGCAGAAGAATCTGAGGGAGGCGAATAGATGATTCGCAGCACCGACATCCAGCCAGACACATACAAGTCGGGCCAATACTTGAGGCGGTGGAGTGTAAACGAGAACGGCCAAGCGGTATGCGTGGAAGATGCGTATGCGACGAGTAACCCGACAACGGTTGAGCCGACAGTTGACGAAGATGGCAACGATACAACTGCCGAAGCGCAAGCTGCCAGCGATGCGGAATATCAAGCCACCCTCGACGCGCAAAGCGACCGCAACGCTGGTATTCGGCAAGCACTCGCAGACGTTGAAGCGTTGGAGGCGGCGCGGCAAGTAGCTGAACCGGAGGGAGACGTTCCCAAGACCGTCACCGAGACAGATGCGGAAGGCAACGAGACTGAACGACCTTATGAACCTTGGGCGCGGTATGATGCGGCTCAAGTCACGATTGCTGGCGCGACTGATTTAACGAATGACTTTGAGGTGGTTCGCAAAGGCAAGCCAAGCGAGACGTTGCCGGTGATGATCGAGGTTGAGCGGCCCCAGCTGAACGAAGAAGGCAACCCGACTGGGGTCGTGGACGTTGTGCTGGAGGTGGACGAGGAGGCAGAGCCGGAGGCTAACCCCGACTACGCCAGCTGGTCAGCTGCTTGGGAGTCTGTAAAGGTTTTGAACGATTAATAAGGGTAGGGATGGGTGGATTCGGAGACGATCAAAGAGCTGGGCTTCCCGATCGCTGCGTCGATGGCGTTGGGATATTACATCTGGCGGATGACCCAGTTTCTATTGAAGGATTTAAAGGACTCTCTCACCGATAACCGCGACATCCTCATTAAACTCATCGACGCGATCAATGCAATCAAAGGCGACCAAACCCACCGAATCTGCGAGCTGGAACAGCGGGTCGCGGAGATGCGTGAGCAACATCGTAATTTCAATAATCTGCTTGTTAGCGGTGGTGGTCGGTCAAGGGTGCGTAGCTCCGAATCCGATCGAGAGCATTGACCTTTCGATCACCGGACTGGAGCTGGAATTTTACGAGCCGGTGGAGCCAGCTATCCCCGACTCCAGCTGGTATCGCAACCCGACCAACGGGCTGTGGTTTAGGAAGGCAGAGCCGGTTAAATGATAAATCAAGACGATGTATTTGTCGGCATAGCTGCCGTAGCTGGGCTAACCAACTGGATGTTGAACATCGACATCGTTTTGCAGCTGGCGATCTCGGTGACCTCGCTGGTTTACATTTCGTTGAAAGTGTACGAGCAGATCAAGAAAAACAAAAAAGATAAGGAATAATAATTATGTTACAGAGCAAAACTGTGTGGACTGGGTTGGCCGGTATATTGACCGCTTTGGGCGGTTACTTCACCGGAGAGCTGGAGCTGGGATCAATGTTGCAGCTGGTACTGACCAGCGGCTTGGCGATCTTTCTTCGGGCGGGTGTGCAAAAAAGCACCGACGCGGTGAAGGCCGCAGCTGAAGCGGGTAAACCAGAGGTTGTCAGCTAGTCAGCCAATGGGCTGGCTTTTGAAACTGCTAGGGTCAATCGGAGACATTCGCGCTCTGATCGCCCAGCTGTTTAAAATTCAGAAGGATGTCACCGCGAACAAGAGACAAACTACGAAGGATAAGGTGGTGGATGATGCCATCAACGCTGCTATTTCTCGCGGCAAGCTGCACGACGGTCGAGCTGAACAACAGCGAGAGACTGATTGAGCGGCATCCAGCTGGGTTTACTGATGCGGTCAACGCATCCACCAACGCGACCGAGTTCGTTCGGGACGCTCTCAAAACGATCAATCGGCTTGAGAACGTGATTGAGAGGCAGTAGCCGCTGCAAATCCAGCTATGCTGGGAGCCACGACCTTTGCGTTCTTGGCGTAGACGCGGTGGATCGCAGCGGAGTTGTGTCCCAGAGCCACCATCGCTAACCGCTCCGGCATCCCAGCTGAGAAGGCACGCTCGGCCCAAGCGTAGCGGTAGCTGTGCAACGTCACCCCTTTGATCCCCAGCGTGTGGCATTTACGCCGGAAGATCGTGGCTCTGTCCTTACTGTCCATCCTCTGGATTGAGGGGAGGAAGAACCCGCTGGTGCGACCAGCCGCGTAACGGTAGCTGTGCAGCGTCACCCCCTTAATCCCCAGCGTGTGGCATTTGCGCCGGAAGATTGTGGCTCTGTCCTTACTGTCCATCCTCTGGATTGAGGGGAGGAAATACCCGCTGGTTCTCCCAGCTGCCACCGAGGCCAGCATCTTCTGAAGTTCGGGCGACAGCTCTTGGGCGGCACGCACGCCGGTCTTCATCCTATTGTAAGTGACAACGCCACCCGCCAGCTCCTCGATCCGAAAGTTGGCGGCATCAGACTGAGCCGCTCCGGTTTCCCAGAGGATTTCGAGGAAGGTTTTCCAGCGGGTTGTGCCGAGGTTCAAACCTAACCTGCGATGCTCCTCCTCGGTGATCGCACGCCGTTCGGATTTGGCCGGTTTAGGCCACATCCTTTTAGGCAGAATAGGGTGGGTGAGAAGCCCCACTTCGATGGCTAGTTTTTGGAGCGTGCCGAGGTAGACATACGTTTTAGTTCCCCCTACTTTGAGCAGCTCCAGAAGGTCGGTTCCGGTGGTGGCTTGGATGGGGGTGTTCTTCAGTTTATCCCAGCGTTTATTGCCTAATTCGCGCAGCTTGCGCTCTACGGTGGCAGCGCATCCGGTCTGTACGAATGTGCAGATGAGGTTGTCCCACGTTACGGTATTCATTTTTGATTTTTAGTTTTTCAAGTTGCACCTCAAGCGCGGCCTGTGCTTTCTTCCTTCCCGCTATTGTGTGGCGGGGTAGCCAAGTGGTAAGGCAGGGCTCTGCAAAAGCTTTATCGCCGGTTCGATTCCGGCCCGTCTTGCAACCCTTCAATGCTCCTACTGGCTACTAGAAGATAGCGCATTTCGCGCTTGAAGAAGCCGCAAGAATATATGCTAAAAAAATTATTTCAACTTTTTTCAAAAAAACTATTGACGGTGGTAACCCACCAGTTTAACTTCGCCTCTGCAACTTTTACACCTTATGCCTAATCAACGCGATCCAGATAAGAAGAAACTGAGCGCGTGGATGTACGAGAAGGACATTAATATCCTAAAAGAGGTTGCTAAAACAAAAGGTATTACGCTGACAGATTTGCTTAACGAGCTTGCAGACGATCTGAGGAAGCGAAACACAAAACAGAAGTAAAAAACATAAAAAAGAGGAACAAGAGATGAGCCAAGAGGATGTACGAGAGATGAGCCAAGAGGATGTTTTAGAAGTAGAAGGCAATGCACTATTGAAGTGCAGAAATCAGCAGAACGAGCGTGAAGCGCAGCACCACGATGAGTCAACATCGACATTTTACATTTCCAAGAAAATATATAAAATTGCTCTTGCGATTTTAGTGGGATTTATAGTGGTCGTTACCTCGTCAGCGAGTGGTGTGATTCAGTTCTACCAGACGGAGGAAAACAGCAGACTAGACCGGAGGACAGTATCAAAACTATTTTATCAAGCGGTGGCTATTGACTTGAGTGGTGGCGATACAGAAGACATAAACCGAAAATTAAACAAAATGTACGGTTTCGATTATGACCGTTTAGTTCGGTTGCACAATCCAAGTTTTTTAGAGAAGGCGAAAGAGATGAAAGCTTATAGGGTGGTCGAGGGAATCAATAGTCGGAACGAACTACTGAAGGATCGTGAGGCGTTTGAGGCTATTCAACGCCTTTCGGAAGCTGTAAAGAGGAATCCCGTAGCGTGGGAGGATTTCGTTAGTAATCATAAATGACTTTTTTAAAAATAGGTGTACCCCACCTATTTTTTTTAGTGGGTGGACACCCACCTAAAACAGATGAAACAAAAGAGAACAACAAAAGGGCTGGCGGTGAGTGAACGCACTCATCAAAAACTGAAAGTCTATTGCGCTAAACTCGGCGTGAAGATTAATGAAACGGCAGACAAGCTATTACGGGAGGCTCTGGCCAAATGAGTTCACCCGTAGTCATAGGGTTGTCAGGCAAATCTGGCCACGGGAAAGATGAGGTTTACCGCATAGCTCACCGACTATTACGAGGTAAGCGGATTGAGCGCGAGGCGTTTGGTGATTTGCTCAAGCAGCAAGTTGCTAGAGCTGTCGGGTTTGAGGTGGATTTTGTTGAGGCTCAAAAGGATTTCTTCCGCCCACTCCTCCAATGGTGGGGTACTGAATTTCGCCGAAACCTATGTGGCAATGATTACTGGGTGAACCGGATGAGGCGGCAGCTGAGTCAGCATCGTTTGGTGGATTATATCTTCGTCACCGACGTTCGTTTCCCAAATGAGGCCGAGCTGATTCGTGAGAACGGAGGGGTGGTGGTGCGAGTAGATCGAGGCGACTACATCGCTGACGAGAATGCCAACAAGCACGCCACCGAAACGGTGATGGACACCTACGAATTTGATGAGGTCATCAAGAATGACGGCGACCTCAAGCAGCTGGAGTCAGCTGTGAAAGACTTTCTTTCGCCGAGTGGCGAGTAAGAAAACCAAATAGAAATAACAAGAGAGGATAAAATATATATGTTCTTGAATGCAACGGAAAGTGCGGCGAAAGCCGACTTTGAAATCCACCCGAAAGGGGTGGCAAACGGGGTCTGTGTTGAGGTTGTTACCCACAACAAAAAGACCGGCGAACCCTTCACCAATAAAACGGCTGACGGGGAAATCAAACAGCGGGTCATTCTGGTTTTCCAGACGAACAAAACCACCGAAAACGCCGACGGCGAGAAGGTGAACTGTGTCTTTTGGGATTGGCATAATGTCCCGCAGTCGATCGCTAACGAGAACAGCTCGCTGCACAAGCGGCTGAAGGAGTGGGAGGTTGAGATTAAGGACTTCAACACGAAGGAGGAGTTTGAAGCTGCCGTAGTTGGTCGCCCAGCTACGATGATGTTCTCTCACAACACAAGTGAGAAGACGGGGAAAACCTACTCCAATCTGACGGCGTGCGCTCCGCTGGAGGAGGGTACTGAGGCGTTCGTGGCGAAAGATTACAAAACCTACAACGAGCCGTTCTGATGTTTTTGAGCGCGGAACCAACGAAGCGCGAGACGAATGGTGACGGCGGTCATTGGTACTACCCCGATGGCCGTCCTCTCCACACCGTCCCGAAGAAGGACGGGAGTGGTGAGAGGAACACCACAAAGGCAGACGCTCGCAAGCTGGGTTTGTTTCCCAGCGTGACGGCGATTACGAAGGTGATCGCCAACCCAAGCCTCGATCGTTGGAAGCAAAACCAAATGCTCGATGCTTGTGTCAACAACCCGATTGGTGCGGGTGAGGATACTGAGGAGTACGGTGACAAGATGCGCCAGCTGGCTCAGAAGAAGATGATCGACGCTCGCGTGTTCGGCTCGCTCTTTCATAACGCGATAGATGAGCTGAACAAGACCGGATACCTCGATGCAACTTACGACGAAATCAAACCGTTCGTTAAGCATTACATCGAGTGGACTCGCGACAAGCGAGTGTCGTTTGTGGACACCGAGTTCGTTTGCGTAAATGAGAAACTCGGCTATGCCGGTCAAGTGGACGGGTTAGCTATCGTTGACGGTAAGCTGACGCTACTGGACTACAAAACTCAAGACGTGAAGGAGGATAAGAACGGCAACCTAAAGCCAAACTTTTACGACTCTTGGGTGTGGCAGCTCGCCGCTTACAAGAATGCCAGCTGGCAAAACAAACCGGCTCGCATCCAGCAAGTGATGAGCGTGGTTCTTTGTAGTCAAAGCCCTTGCTACCCGATCACAAAGGTTTGGTCAGCAAAGGAACTGTCAAAGGCGTGGAAGACGTTCAAGGCCAGCTGTCAAATCTGGCAGCTGACTAACAACTTCGACCCAGCCGCAAACGTGAGGTTGCTCAATGAATCTTGAAGTCGCAAAGAACCTAGACTTGTTACGGATGAGGCTTCGCGTAGAGGAGCGTAACCTCGAAATGACACCGCCCTCTGTTGAGCGGGTCAAGAAGGAGGGGTTTGTTGAGGGTCTTCGTTTAGCTGAGAGGATTGTTGACGGTGGGGAAGCACCAGAGAGAGAAGGGTAAGCGCGGTGAGCGAGCGTGGCGTGACGTTTTGCGTGACGCTGGGTTCGCCACCGCTTATCGCACCCAACAGTTTAGTGGGAAGTCTCCTTGCGGCTCTGCCGACGTTAATTGCCCAGAGCTACCCAGCCTACACTTTGAAGTTAAAAACGTCGAGAAGCTCAACGTGTGGGCCGCATACGATCAAGCTGTGGCAGATGCGCCGGAGGGGAAAGTGCCGGTGGTGGCAATCACCAAGAACAATCGGGGATTTATCTGCGTTGTTGGCGGTGAAAATCTAATGGAAATTTTATCTGAAAGTAGCCTAGTCAAGAGTGACGATTGAGATTCCAGACGAGGTGTTGAAGAGCGATCTCTCGCTGACCGCGAAGGTGATTGTCGCGGCGGTAATGTGCTACCCGACCGCGCCAAAAAAACAGCTCTGCGAGACGCTAGGAGTCAACCGAAACACCCTCTTCAAATGCTTAAAAAAGGCAAAAGACGAGGGTGTATATATTAGTACTGATTGCTCCCAGATTGGTACACACAGTACTAATCTATCCACTCCGTACCTAGTACGTAAGTTAGAAGTAGAGGAGAAGGAAACCAAAACCCTAAAAGCTACGACTCCTCCGACGAAGGAGGAGGTGGCGAAATACGCAGACTCGCAGAGTGCCGCCGAACTCGTCGAAGAATTTTACTCCACCTACTCGGAGCGTGGGTGGATGGCCAACGGTGAGCCGATCAAAAGTTGGAAGGCGATGTTCCGAGGCTGGGTAAGAAACAAGAAAGCCGCTCCGACACAAACCAAAACCAAACCGAGTATCTCCGCAGAGGAGGCTCGGTATCTGATGGACGCAGCCAGCTAAAATGAAACTGCTACTCATCACAACTATAATTCTATCTATGAAAATATCACAAAAAATACCGAACGATCGTGACGCCGAATTAGGGCTGATCGGTGCAGCTATCCAGTCGAAGTTCGATGACATTCGATCAGCTGGAGTGAACGAAGATTTCTTTCACGACCTCAAGTGTCGGGGGATGTGGAAGCTAATGGAGGAACTGGACAGTAACGACACAGTCATAACAGCGGACACGCTGGGTCACAAAGCGAAGGACGGCGGAGTTTTAATTGCTTTATCCGACGTACTGGAAGCCGACTCAGCGTGTCCATCTCCTCTGAACTGGCCCTACTGGGCCGAGGTTTGCGACGAGAAGCGGAAAGCTAGGCTAGTTCAAGAGACTGGCCTACGCCTCGCTGATGAGGCTGGCAAGCACGACAGCATCGACCAGCTGGTGAGCGAGGCGGAGTCGATAATGTTCTCTCTCACCGACAAAGTTTCGACGAAGACGGACAACAGAAAAGAGTCCTTTCAGCGAATCGTAGACACGCTGGAGGAGGCTCATCTAGGTCGCAGAGCTGGAGTATCCACCGGCTTTACGGGCTTGGACAAAATCCTCGGTGGGTTGCGTGGTGGCCAGCTAATCACGATCGCTGCGCGACCCGCCGTAGGTAAGTCTGCATTGGCTGGCAACATCGCCGAGAAGCTGGTGATGAGTGGCACGCCTGTCGCCTTCTTCAGCTACGAGATGACCCAAGATGAGCTGAACCTTCGGATGCTTTGCTCGCTGTCCGATACAAACCTAATCGGTGACGTGATAAACGAAGGGGTTGAGGTTAAGGAACACCGTCTGCGGATTCTTTCCCAAGCTGCCAACTTTGTTCCAAAACTGAACGCTGCCCCGCTGCACATCGTTGACAACGGCAACCTCACCGTCAGCCAGATTCGCAGCAACGCTCGCCGCTTGGTGCGGGACGAGGGAGTGAAGCTAATCATCGTTGACTACATCCAGCTAATCAAAGCTGGTAGGGATGATCGCCAAGCACAACGCCACGTTCAGATCGGCAACATCACAGGCGAGCTGAAACAGATGGCAATGGAACTCCAAGTTCCGGTGATCGGATTGGCCCAGCTGAACCGAGCGATCGAAGGGGAGAACCGGAGGCCGAGGTTATCCGACCTACGGGAGAGCGGCAGCATCGAGCAAGACTCAGACGTGGTGGCGTTCCTCTACGTCGAAGACCCAGATATGTGGGACGGCCCGAATATGTTGCTCAAGTTGTGTATCGGGAAGAACCGAGCCGGTCGGCAAGGCGAGGTCGATCTAGTGTTTGTCCGAAACAAAATCAGATTTGAGAGTGCATATGACGAACAACACACCGAATGGCTGAACCGAAGGAAGAAAGAGTTAAGCAGCTAGTGGACAAGACTGTTGAGCTGTTTGACGGAAGGCGAGTGGAGTGGTGGCAGCTCAAGAATCCGCCAAGCGAAGAACGGCTGGCCGACTTCTCTGACATTGAGAAGCCGCGAACCAGTCACGCAGCTGAACGCCGAGAGGATTACCAGCGGCGGAAGTATTGGGAGGCACGCGCCAGAAGATTGTTAGCTGATCCAAGATCGAGGAAGAACGATCTTGAAACTGCCGAGAGAGGAACTCGGAAGAACCCAGAACTCAACGCTCAGTTGGGGGAGCGGATAAGGGTCACGAAGAAATAGTTTACACAGCTGGGCATAGAGCCGGTGGATGTCGCCGGACGCGGTGGGTTTTCTTGGTATTGGCCCCCCTCATAGTGAACACCAGCTGTCTCTTTTAGGAGGGTGAGTGGTTGATGAAAAAGGATTTTCTGAATTGGTTAGTGCGATTGTGGTGCAAGCCGCGATCGACTTCGGGGAGGCGCATCGCTACGGCCTCATCAACGAGGACTGCACCGTCAACGCAGCTGCACTTAAAGCTGTTCTGCGACAAGCATACCCAAGCCGATGCCCGTTGCCGAAGTGGATGGAACCCAGCGACATCTACTCAGCCGTCACCTTCCTCTTCTTTAATCACTCGCTCGATGACATCATCCCAGACAAGTGGGAAGTCAACCCCGACTCTATCCGGTTCGCTATTGTGGCAGCTGCTAAAGCGGGGAAACCGATGAATCACTTTTTTAATTTTGATACCCAATAACATCATTCAGATTCACGAAAACTACACCCGCCTCGGCGCGTTTGAGCGGGTGTCGGTTGAGCGTTGGAAGCTGCTGAACCCAGACTGGCACTACCAGTTTATTGAAGGGGATCAGCTGGTTGGTCATATAAAAGAAACGTGGCCCGAACAGTTCAGCCAATACTGCAACTTCGCAACGATCCAGAAGGCAGCTATTCAGCGGATCGCAGCTGTCCACAAATACGGTGGGCTGTATGTGGACTGCGACGTGTACCCAATCAAGATGGCCAGCACGTTCACCGATCTGAAATCAGAATCCAACTTCTACAACTTGAAGGATCACTCTAACTACGACGGCGATCTAATAGCTGACTATATATTTGCAGCTGAGAAAGGCAGCAAGCTGTTGTTTCGATTAGGCGAAGAGATATTTAATCGCAGTCGAGAGCGAACAGTTGAGGAGCTAGACGGTTGGGCTGGCTATATCTACGAGACGTGCAGCATTCACGCATTCTCAGAGGTGGCGTTTGGGTCGAAGGCCAAGAGGCAATTCATCGACGGCTGCGACAACCACATCGAGGACTTGAAAGCTAGCCCAATGGAGTGCAACACCTACCACTACTCAACCGAAAGCTGGGTTGAGAACGACCGCTTTGAGCGAGACGGGAAGGACAAGCAGTACGACCAGCTGCAACACCTCGATGTCATCAAAGAGATTTACGGAGTATGAACCAAAAGCGAATAGCAGAAACGACGAGTGAGTTTTATGGGGTTAACCTAGCTGAGATGAAAAGCCTAGACCGGCATCAACGAGTAGCTTGGCCGCGCAATGTTTGTATGTACCTCGCCAGCAATCTGAAGTTTAGAAAGTCTGACATCGGAAGGTTTTGGAACCGCGACCGGACGATAGTTTACAACGCTGTAAAGAAGGTGGGGGGAGAGATCGAGGTGGACAAGCGAAGGCTGGGCGAGGTGCGCGAGATCGCTCGCATACTAAAAAAGAAATGACGAAGGTTTTTATTACCGGCATCACCGGCCAAGACGGCAGCTACTTAGCTGAGAAGCTGCTGGCGAGAGGATATGAAGTTCACGGGCTAGTACGTCGAGCGAGTAGTTTTAATACAGCGAGGATCGACCACATCTTTGACCGAGTGCAGCTGCATCGAGGAGATATGACCGACTACCTCTCGTTGCGTGCTGCGTTGAAGTCGGTGAAGCCAGATCAAATTTACAACCTAGCCGCAATGTCCCAAGTGAGGGACTCGTTTGCGGTGATGCGCCACACAACTGCGACCAACTTTATAGGTGCAGCTGATTTAATGGCAGCTGCTTGGGACATCTGTCCGAACGCGAAGCTCTATCAAGCTAGCACGTCGGAGATGTACGGCAACACCGGAGAGTTTGACAGCGACGGAAACCTCAAGCCGATCACCGAGGACGCACCGCTCCGACCCGTATCACCTTACGGCATTGCCAAGACAGCTGCTCACCACGAAGCCCAACGCTATCGGCATCTCGGTCTGCGTGTAAGCTGCGGCATACTGTTCAACCACGAATCGGAGAGACGTGGGAACACGTTCGTCACCCAGAAGATTGCGAAAGCTGCGGCTGAGTTTGCGATCAACAAGCGGGAGGACTCGCTGAAGTTGGGCAATCTGGATGCAGCTAGGGACTGGGGATACGCGCCGGACTATATGGACGCAGCCATCCTCATCAACGAGTACAAGCACGATGACGATTACGTCATAGCTACCGGCCAGACGTGGACGGTTGAGGATTTTCTAACCAAAGCATTTCAGTATGTTGGGCTGGGCGATTACGAGGAGTTCGTTGAGATAGATCAGCGACTAAAACGACCCAACGAGCTGTGGGCTTTGCGAGGTGACTACTCAAAGGCAAAGGCAGACTTGGGCTGGTCGCCAGCTGTTGAGTTCCAAGAGCTGGTTCAGCGAATGGTTGACCACCAGATCGACAGAATTTTTCCGAAATGACTTACAAACAAGCAAAGCCTTGGGGATACTTTGAGGTAATCGGCGACGGGCCGAACCACAAAACCAAGCAGCTGGTTGTGATGCCAGAGCAAGCCACGTCTTTGCAGAGGCACAAGTATCGAGCCGAGCATTGGGTGGTTGTATCTGGCGAGGTGAACGTGGTGCTGAATGATTTGGAGAAAGCTCTCGGAGTAAACGAGTCAATCTATATCCCAAAAGGTGCGCGGCATCGGATTGCCAACTACGGACACACGCCAGCTGTGATTGTTGAGGTGCAAGTGGGAGACATCACCGACGAGGAGGACATCCAAAGGATCGAGGACAAGTACGGGAGGGCAAGTGAAGATAAATAAAGAGAGCGTCGTAACGTCAGCTGATCTGGGTTCAGCTTTCATCGTGCAAAAAGAAGTCGATGTGGTGCTGAGTGGAGATGAACTCAAGCTGTTGCTTCCGTTAGCGGATGACACCGAGGCGGGCAAGATCATAGCTGACCTAATTAAACCAGCGTGCAGCTACAACTTGGTTTGAACGAGCGTAAGAATAAAGCGAAGGAGTACGAGGGCGAGGTGGTGAAGATCATCGCTGCCACTCACCCGACGTGGCAAGTCTTTGAGCCTTCAAGCAACTACTCCAGAGTGGACGGCATAGTGATCGACAACAGAACCCAACAGCTGGAGGCGGTGTGGGAAACCAAGTGCAGAAACCTATCGCTTGCCAAAGTAGTTCAGTACGGGAACGAGCTGATGATCGACTACCACAAGCTGGAGGCTCTGGAAGTTATGAGCGGACTGCTACGGGTTGAAGGGTATCTGTTCACCTATCTTCTGCAAGACGGGGTTGTTTTAAAAACAAAAATTACGAACGACAAAGGCGAGTTTGTCTGTATAAAAAGAGATGCAGACGAGGAAGGATCAGCTGGCCTAAACAGAGGCACGATCCAGAAGAAAGTTGGGTACGTTAAGATTGATGGATCAACAATCCTATCAACGGGACAGCCAACCGGCTCGATCTGAGCTGAAGGTTTTCGTAGCTGGCCACACCGGAATGGTGGGGCGTGCGGTTCTTCGTCGGCTTCACCAATCCTCCAGCTTGGAGCCGCTGCAATCTGACGAGCGGATTGACTACACGCTGCCGAACTCAGCCGAGCGGGTGCTACAAAAATATCAGCCCGATGCTGTGGTTCTGTGCGCTGCAAAAGTGGGAGGCATCCACGCCAACAACACCTACCGCGCTGACTTCATTCGCGAGAACCTAGCCATCCAGCTGAACTGGATCGAAGCCGCTCACAAGTACGGGCTAAATAAATTTATACTACTGGGAAGCAGCTGCATTTATCCGCGTGACGCGCTGCAACCGATGATCGAGGAGTCGCTGTTGACTGGATCATACGAGCCAACCAATCAGCCGTATGCGCTGGCCAAGACAGCTGGCATTGAGTTGTGCAACGCTTACCACCACCAGTACGGCGACAACTTCTACTCGCTGATGCCGCCGAATCAGTACGGGCCGCACGACAACTTTCGAGTGGGAGAATCCCACGCCGTTGCTGCGCTGCTGCGTAAGGCATACGAAGCTGTGGACGGCAGCGTGATTGAACTTTGGGGAACCGGCTCACCGAAGCGTGAGTTTATGCACGTCGATGATCTCGCTGACGCGATCGCGTTCTGCTTAAAGCGAGTCGATGTTTTGGACTGTGAGCCGAACGGTTTTCTAAACGTGGGAACTAGGGAGGAATGTACGATCCGCCAGCTGGCCGAGCTAATCGTTGAGACTAGCGGCAAGCGGCTGACTCTTACGTTCGATCCGGCTATGCCGGACGGCCCACCCCGAAAAGTGATGGACTCAACGAGACTTAAACAGCTGGGTTGGCAACACCGCATCAGCTTGGACGAAGGGATACGTTCAACGTGGCGGTGGCTAGAACCAAACTGGCAACAACCAACGGTTCGCAAATAGATGCGTCCCGCATCCGGCTGGGATCAGCTGGAGAGCTGGCGATTGCCAGCGAGTTGATGTTGAGAGGCTGGGGTGTCTACAACCAGATGATCCCCGACAACTCTGACCCGTTCGATATGATCGCCTCTAAAGGCGACAAGCTAGTACGCATTCAAGTCAAAACGACAGGCCAAATTCAAACGAGCGGAAGGATGCCGAAGTACGTTGTCAGCTGTCGCAAGCGATCGGGCAACGGCGGGTACACCAAGCTAACTAAAGAAGACTGCGACTTCCTCATCGCTTATATTTACGAGCGAGGTTGGGTTCTTGTTGTTCCGGTGAGATATGTAAGCCCAACGCTCGGAGTTTTCTTTAGAGCAGACGGGGAGCCGGTGGGGAAATGGATTAAGTTTATCGGTGCTTGGCATTTACTGGACGAATGAGAGGCCACACGCTCATCGAGCTGTTGGTGGTTGTTGTGATCTTGGCAATGCTGGCGGCGATAAATCTTTCCGCAATCAGCAACGCCAAACGCAAAGCCAACGAGGCGTTGTGTAAATCCTACAACAAGCAGCTAGAAGTTTATTACCTAGCTGACCCGTACCGAGACGGAACGAGCTACACCCAGCGAGACTTTATGCAGATGTTTCAGATCAGCGAGAAGTGCTGGGAGTGCCACGCGAGTAGGCCATAAAAAAACCCCCACCAGCCGGAGCCGGTGGGAGTAACAACAAAACGTCGAAGGAAAAAATCGACGCCCCGCAAAAGTGGCATTTTATTTTGAAGATTTCAAGACGGTCATTTTAATTTAAAAGCCACCGCCCGTTTTCTTTTGTCCCAATCACCAAATTGTTTACACTTTTAATTTTGTAAATCGCAAAAGGACGAGATAACGCAGCATTTTCTTTTGTCCCAATCACCAAATTGTTTACACTTTTAATTTTGTAAATCGCAAAAGGACGAGATAACGCAGCATTACATTGCAAATCTTCCAGCTGCCTATCTGCTGTTAGCTCCGTTAAAAACGGCCCCCAGCGGGATTTAGAATTTCTAACCTCGTAATAGTATTGATTCAGATTACTCATTGTTGTCTCACTTTGTTTTTAGAACGGTCATCTTGATTTTTAACAGACCCGCCTCGCAGCTGGCCAGCTTTTCAAAGGCAGCTTTGGACAAATCCAAAGTGCGGCCTTTGATGAACGGGCCTCGGTCGGTGATCGTAACCACCACGAACTTCGGCCCCAGCTGACAACGAACCTTCGTCCCAAAGGGGAGGGTGCGGTGAGCCGCTGTCATCTCATCGGGATTGAACAAGCGACCGCTGGCCGTTGGCCTCCCCCGATACTTCTCGCCGTACCAGCTGGCGACAACCTCTTTGGCAGCTGGCCTCTCGCTGGTGGAGAAGAGGCTGGCGGCTAGTGCCGCCAACCCCGCTGTGATTGCTAGAGTTTTCATATCTTATTGTTCCCTTCGTCCAGCATCACCACGTTCTCATCTTTGCAGTCGCTTCTCCAACGAGTCTTTCTGGTTGCCGTACCAACCCAAGGCTTGTTGTCAGCTGGCGTTACAAACTCGGTCATTTGCGACTCCTTCCTCGCCTTTGTCGCGGTTGTGTGCTTCCGCTTCCGCCGTTTAGGTTTCTGTTTCATTTTGGGTTGCTCCCGTAATACCCAGCAAGCTGGCGACTCTGGTGTTTAGGGTCGTTGTTCACTACATACACGCGCCCGTTCAGCGTGATTGTCTCCTTCTGCTGCCGTTTAGTTTTCTGTTTCATTTGATTGTTATCCCTCTACTTGGCAGCTCGCGCACACGTCGCTGCACGTTCATAATGTGTTCAGCCTCCATCCGGTCGATGAACTCTTTGCTCACCCACTTGAACTTGTGCGCTCGCTGAACTCCGAGGGCGATCTCCTTCGTCCTCGCGATGTTGATTGCTCTACTCAT
>VTLG01011404.1_pt1 | contig 22531 bp, 36 predicted proteins | sample 4694571 | NCBI WGS metagenome assembly VTLG01 (sample SAMN12604809, study PRJNA352737) | marine metagenome | biome: ENVO:00000447; feature: ENVO:00000209|ENVO:00000569|ENVO:01000036; material: ENVO:00002151; isolation source: viral sequences binned using virsorter ...
TTTAACCAGCTTTCTGTTTGCTCATCTTTCCTTTTTATATGCCTAAATTTTAATTCTTCTTCATTAGCGTTTAAAATATATATATTTAAATCAACTAAGCTTTTAATTGTATCTATAAAACTTTTTTTAAATAGCCTATCTCCTTCTATAAAAATTGATTTAAATTTTTTTGCCTGTATAAACTCTATGGCTTTTGGCTGAACTGCCATACTTAATTTATCGGTTCCGTCAAATAGTTCATTGTTATATATACCGAATATGTAATTATCTTTATCTTTATCAGCATAGCCTTTTAAAATATCCTTTTCAAAAAAATAATCAACTTTTAATTCTTGTTTAATTTTTTTCATTAAAGTGCTTTTCCCAGTAGCTGGTACGCCACCAATTAAATTTACTCGAAGCATAAAGTTGTTTCCTTTAAAGTTTTATTAAAATTATTATTAAAACATTCCCAGTCGTTATCCATCATTACAACCTCACCTGTCTCCCTAAAATAATTCTGCTTTACCTTAGATAATCCAGGATCGTTTAAATTATCTTCAAGTCTAAGCTTTTTAGGTAGAAATTTTTTTCTAATATCCCAAAATATATTAAACTCTTTGCCCCAGTTTTTCTCTGCTTTTTTAATTCTATTATAAAACATATCATTATATACATTAGGGTATCTCCTGTTCTTTCTATACCAAGACTTATAAGTACACAACGTAGATTCTAAAGTAAAATAATTTACGTCTTTATAAAAAACCCTATCTTTAAATTTTATTTTAGCTTCGTTTAATAAGCTTTCCCCATATTTTTCGCATTCATGTATTACAAAGCTATTATGCAATTTATCTTTTTTATTCCAATGTAAGTTACTTTTATGTTGATCAAGGTCGTCTCTACCCATTACTTTTAAAAGTCCGTTTCTATGGCTCATGCTACCTGAATAATCCTCTAAATATAAGTGGCTTGGTTCTATATTTAAACCTATGATTCTTAAATATTCTAAATAACTAAACGTGCTCAATCTACCGAACATATAAAAATTATAATAAACCTCACCCCAGAGTTCATCAAAGCATTTAGGGGCGAAATATTTAAATTGATTTTCACCAACTACGTTTTTATAATTAATAATCATTTCGACTAAATGACCTTTTTGATATCTTCTGTCAGTATCGTAATCTAATTTTTTCCAATTTTTTATATGCCATTTAGTAAGTTTGTCTATGTCTAGTTTTTCATAATCAGGGAAGTTTTTAAATATTATATAAGTTGTACACATATTTTGAGTAATTCCATTTAAATAAGCCAACCAAAATTTTTGCTCTTGATTTAAATTCATATTATCTATTAAATAAGGAAATAAATAATATACACACCCAGGGTGGCTAGAGTATTTTAAATGAAATTCATAAAACCTCATAAACACTTCCCTCCTATGTTTAGGTTTTCTAAAGTCCATACCCTCTTTTAAATTTTGTATTTCTTTTATATTATGTATTTTACAATAACTAAAAGCCATTATTCCCCCCTTAAATATTTTTGAGCTACTATTCTTTGATTTACTTGTATTCTTTTTAATTCTTCTTTAGGCGACAAACACCTCCACATATTTTCCCTATAATACATTACAAAAGATAGTCTTACTGCGTTTTTGCTTTTAGGGATAAACTCAGTATTTCCATGAAGTTCGTGTACATCAAGTAATAATAAATCATTGCTATCTAGGTTCACCCCTATTCCATATCTAGGTAATACAAGATACATAGGCTCTATATCCCTACAATACGCAACTAAATTACCGAACCCAAGAGGGTAGTCACCTGCGTCGTAATGATAAGCTGTTCTATAATCTTTATTTATTGTAATAGTAGTAAAAGCAGTTTCCCCTATTCTATAATTCGGGTTAGTCGCTCTTATCATTTCTTTTTGTTTTTTATACCTTTCTGGAACAAACTCTTTAAAGCCTTTATTAACTTCATTTATTAGGGGCGTCGCTTTTTCAAATTTATCTATATTTTTTTTATTAAAAGCAGTAGTCCTGCAAAAATCATAATGAGCGTTCCTATCAAAATAACCTGCTATACCACTTCTAACTTGTAATCTATTTTTATTTGAAAAATCAGTAGTTCCTTCAGGGTAAACGTAATTCATTTTACTTAGCTTTCCATCACTTAAAGTTCCTAAGTTTCTTACCCCTCCACTAGCAGCACCCCTGTTGTTCGTTAACTTAGCAGCAGATTCCATATTTTTATATGCTGTTTCTAGTATATCTTTATCAATATAATTTTTTATAAAAAACAATATAGGCTTACCAGTTTTGCTATAAACTTTACAATCGTAATCTATAACAGTATCATAATCACTTTCTTTTGCGAATTTTCCTTCTATTTTTTTTATCTCGTTTCCGATTAATTTGTAATCAGCTATTATTTTTTTCATACTCTACCTCCACTAGCTTATATAAATAATCAGCGTAAACTTCAATATCTTCTTTTTTTAATAATTCTTCTAGCATTTCTATCATTTTTTTCTTTTTACTATCGTCAAACGCAATTACTAAATATTCTATTTCTGTTTTTTGTATCTCACCTGTTTTTTCTTTAGGTGCTAAATCAAATAATTCTAATTCATTCATTTTTACCTCTACAGTTTGGACATTTTTTTCTTTTTTTATTAATTGTAGGAATATGACCTTTAGGGTATATTCTCCACAATAAAGAATCAATGTATTTTGGAACTTTACTCCACATGCTATCGCAATTTACGCAATAAAATACTGAATTGTCAACATGATAAGTTTTATTTCTTTTTGAATAATGTTTCCAAAACTCATTTTTAGGGTCTTTGTAAGTTTTTCTATTAATATAATCTATAATATGTTCAGCTTCTTTTTGGGACATATTCTACTCTGCAACAGCTTGAGCCTTCTTTTAATTGAAATTTATTAGGGAACTCTCTTGCTCCACATTTACTACAATAAGCATTAAAACCTTGACCTGAGGATAATTTTTTAAATTGAGACTCAAAGGAGTCGTTGCCTTTCTTACCTGTCTTACCCCATTCAATATTATTATCTCTCCATTTTACTAATCTTCTTTTAATATCAAAGGTTTTTTGCATTTCAAACTTCATCTTTTTACCACCTTCATTAGATTCAGTCCAATAGTAAATAAAATTATTAATTTGTTCATCAGATATGTTTTCAACTTCTACTGCTTTTTTTTTTACAAGATCAAAAAATTCTTTTTCCCTACTTTCTTTATCTTTTAATTTTTCTTTATCTTTAACCTTTACTTTATCTTTAAGAGTATAGGATACACTTTGTAAACCCTTATCTTTTAATCTTTTTAATACACTTAAATGAGGTTTAGAGTTTTCTCTTAGTTCACCATATTGAAATTCAATAAATGAAGGTATATAGAATTGATCGTGGAAAGGAATATGTTTCATTTTGTCTTTAATTTCTTTCGGTAGCTCTTTATATATTATTTCTTCTCCGATCATAAAACTTGCTAAGTCCCAATCAGCATCCCATATTCCTGCGTGATCGCATCTAGTTAATATATAAATCCATATCATTTTATTTTTAGGGCTTAATTTTCTGAACCATGCTTTATCCCACATTTTAGTGTCTATAAATCTTTTAGCCATTTTTTTTCTCCAACTTTCTTATTTTTTCTTCAATTTTATTAAGTCTAGAAAAAATTTCTATTTGATTTTTCCAAATTTCTATAACATCATCTTTTGTACTTATAAGCGATTTATAGAGTGCCTGTTCTGTTTCCGAAACATTATTCACTGTAATTCTCCTATTTTTGTTTCTAATTCACTTTTTAACTGCTTAAAATCTAATTTATTTTTATTAATAGTATTAGCTTGTTTTTTTAATTTATTTAACCTCCTTTTGCCTAAAGTCTTTTCTGCCCATTCTTTAGCCTCTATTGGGCTTTTATGCCACCAATAGAGATGACAACCTAAACATAAAGCCTTAACATTATTAACGTCAAACTGCATTTTTCTATATTTACCTTTAGGGTAGATGTGTGAGGCGTGAAGATTATTAGTCTTTCCGCACCTCAAACACATCTTGTCTCTAAGTATAACAAACTCCCTAACCAATTTATTTAGCTTGGTTTTTTGTTGTTTAGTCATTCGTTGCTTTATAGCCTTTAAGCTTTAATTCCTGAAGCCTGTTGTGAGCAGACCCCCCTATTTTTATATTTCCGTTTTTTAAAAGAGATTGATAAAATCTTATTACCCCTCTTAATCCTATTTTACTAGCGTAACTTTTAGAAAGGGAGGTCATCTTCATCTTTCTTATCCTCTTTTTTAGGCTCTTCTTTTTTAGGTTCCTCTGGCATACTACAAGCAATTCTAAACATATCAGGCATTATTTTTTCAAGTAATTCTACTTTAGATGCTACAGTTTCATTAGTGCTTAGATTTGTTACTAATCTTGTTGCATTATTAAAAGCCATACCCCATTTAATTTTTAAATCGTTACTACTCGTACCAACCTCAGTTGAAACTTGAGGGTGAGCAAGGGGCTTTACCTCCCATACAAAACCAGCTCTATTTTTAGGGTCTTCAACTTTTTTCATTTTTACTTCAACCGCATTGTTTTTTTTATAATTGGAGAGTTGCTTATATAACGACTCTGAAATTTTAAAATCAAAAGCTGTTCCATTATTAATGCTAAAACTACCTTCGTCTTCAGTGAAAAATTTTCCTCCAATATTCTTTGCTTTTACAGTAAATACATTATATGTATTATCTTCATAGGTTTTAGTTTCAACATTACATGTTACGGGATCCTCTGTAAATTTAATTCTTAAAGGCTTATCCAAGTGATGTTTTTTTGTTAATTTTAAAAACATATTTATCTCCTAGTGTGTTATTATACAATAAAAAATTCTAATAAACATAATCGCAATTAATGGGGTCATCACCAGAGGTAATTTATCATCAATCCAATCAATTATAATTTCTAAATAGTTCATTTTTTTCTCCTTTTGTTAAAATATTTGTATTTTAAAAACAATAAATAATGAATAAAAATTAATCCAAGTATTCCATTTAATAAATATTCACTTATATCTATTAAAATCATTTATGCACCCTTTCATACCAATACCTATCATACAAATTATTAATATTTTCATCTGTTATATCTATTTTCTTTTCGATTCTTTGCAATCTCCAAAGCATACTAAGGTTCAATAACAAAATCATTAACATAGTAAATTCCCAATAAGGGAAATACTCTACGCTAAATAAAGCCTCCCAGTAATACCTCATATTATACTCATTTGATTTTTATTTCCAACAGGGTTTTTAATATAATATTCAGCAAAACTTTTTTGACCATTCTTAACAGTTTTAGTTTCTACTTTTACCCCATCGCTTCTTAATTGATGTATCACAGAAGCCAAACGCATACACTGAAATTTATCTAATGCGTCAAGGGGCGTTAATCTTCCCCCTGATTCTAGGTAATGTTTAATCATTTTTAATTGGCTCATTTTTAGCCTCCTTTATTTCGTTAGCAAGTTTATTAAATTTATCAGATACTTTATACTCATTAAGCATAAGGGCATAATTTTCTAATGCCTCCACAATCAAGTCCCTTTCCTCCTTATTAATCCATAAAAGAATTACTGAAGCAGGATCAGATTTAGAGGATGTAGTTGCGGAGTCCCCTTTGAACTTGGAGGTCTGAACCTGCTCAGTAACTTTTGAAAATCTTTCTACTATCTCATGAACCCTAGTACATAAAGCATTAAAATGTGATAGTCTTTGTGAATCTGAATCTAAATCCTCACCCTCAGTTATTGTAAGTAATGAAGATAGTGCATTAAATAGATTTAGGTAATTTGTTTCTAAATCCAAATACTGCTTTTCAGAATGTTTTTGTAAAAATGGATACGGCATTATAATTCCTCCAACATTAAATTAAATTCATTAACTGGTATTTTATACCCTTCTAGCCTGTCCCTTACCTTTAAAACTCTAAGATTAGGACAAGCCCCTATCAAGGTATCAAAACCTTCTATTTGAGCCTCCTTGACCCTTTTAACAAGATACCCTAAATCATTATCAACCAATACATTCCAATCTAATTCTGGATGATCAAATTCAACTTCTACTACATACCTTTCATCTTTTAAACATCCATAGCAAAGATTTTCTAATACATCCATATCTTCTTTAGTAAACTTGTTATCGCAATGTAAGCAAGTAAAATAGCTTGGCGTCATTACTTACCCCCTTCTATTCTTTCAATATGATATTCAACCTCATTTAAAGTTCGGTAAGAAGAACCACAACCATCATTCCAAATTGTATAATAGCCTTGAGATTTTTGATAAAGAACTAACCCTAATTTCAAAGCCCTATCGCCTAACCTATTAAATTTAGTGTTTTTACTTTTCTTAACAGGTCTCCATACTTTTCTATTCAAAGGAAGTATGTCTCTTAAAACAGTATTATCTTTCATTACTTACCTCCTTTTATCCAGTAACCATAAACACATCTTCTTCCAGCCCTACTACAATCATAGGTATCATTTATCACACCATCTAATACTGCAACAAAATGTTTACTGACTCTACATATAATCTTACCACTAGGTAATTCTTCAGGTGTCAAATGAACCTTACAGCCTTGACCAATAAACATTGTAGGAACCCAACACCAACCATAAGACTCAATAATCTTTTTAAATGTATGAGTATGAATACCAGTTCTTGCGCTTGACTTACCCCTTCTTATTTTACTAGGCTTTTCACTTTTACAAATATGATTTACATAATCATAAACTTGTTTATATGGCTTTCCAGTTGCTATGGCTATTGCCCTGACACCACAATCTCCAGTTGTGCCTTTAAAACCAGCACCTGACCTACCACCATCATTATATTTATATCTCATTTAAAACTCCAAGTTTGTTTTTAATATTCACATAACAATGTTAATAATAAAAAATAACATATCAAAGGGTTATTTTATTTTTTTTTAGGGTTAGCAAAGGGTATAAGTAAAAAGGGGGAGGCTGGGAAGGTATATAGTTGTGAATATTAGGATGAAGTTGGAGCAAACACCCTCTTCTTCCCAGCCAAGGGACAAATTTAATACTTTTTTATGAAAAATAAAATCATGAAAGTTGTTCTACTAAATTAATTGTGCAAGAAAATCTATTTACTGATACTTCTTTAAAATCTATTGGTTTACCTAGTCTCACATAATGAAACGGCCCAGTTGTACCATCTTCACTATAAATAAATTTTTTAAAATTCTGAGTTTCATCTTGCATTGATTGTAGGCTTGTTTTAAATGTATTAGAAATGCTTGAAAATGTTAAAGTGATAGTTTGTATAGGCTCATGTTTTTTTAGGGCATATTGTACACCCCCTAAACTTTCTGTAAGGTCTGTACCAAACTTTTCAGATTCACTTATGCCTAAATCAGGATTTATTTCAAATTCTAATTTTTTCCCAAATATTACTTCAGATAACCCTACAAGCCCACCACTAGATACAGCAAAAATTCTCCAATATTGTTTTGAAACTTCTGTAAACTCTTTTATCATCCAAGTATTTGCTGTAAAATTATCTGTAACTGTTAAAACTCTAGCAGTAGATTCTCCTGTACCAGCAGTATCATGTTCAAACACTAAATTATCTGATTCATCAGCATTGAAAATAAGAGCTAGAAAATCTACTGGCTTACTACTACCTAAATTAAATGATAAACCTTCATTCTGCGCCCAACCAGTAACTGCATTGGTAATGTTTTGATCTATAATAAACTGCTCATTTACAAGTGTAGAGCCTGTTGCAAATTCAAATAAACTATCACCATCTACATCTGAACCACTTCCATCAGTTGTAGTTGATTCTAACAACCCTACAGAATCATAATAAAATGCTTTTGCCATTACGGAACCTCTATTGCCTTTACTTTAACACTTTTTAAATTTTTTGTAATATGTGTAATTTTAAATTTTTTACCATTAAAACTAGACCCATATATTTTTTTATAAGTATCTAAAGAATTATGGTCAAATTGAATTACATCTGAAACTTCTAAAGCTAAAAAGTTTTTTCTAGCTGTAATAAATTCAACATCTATAATATTTCTAGGTAATGACCAAAATGAATCTGAGGAATCTTTTACCCAATGATCTGCTAATAAACCAGCAGTTGTATCTGTTTTAATAAAGTTTGCATTAATTACTTTTTCATTTACTACATTATACCTAGCTTGACTGCCAGTATTTGCTGTATCATAAGACCTAGTTAATTGGTTTAGGTTTTTATTTGCATCAAAGAAATAATTTAAAAATAATTTATTTACTAAATCTTTTAAACTTATTTTAGAAAAATCTATATTAATTATTTCATCTAATACTATAGAGTCAATATTTGCACTTGGAGATGCAAAAAAAGTATCAGCACTTATTTTATTTTGGCTGTCAAATCTAAAAAAACTTTTACCTTGAAAACCTATTTTTTCTAATAATTTTTTTGAATTGATAGGGTTATCTACAAAAAAAGATAATTTATAATTAGAGCTAAGTTCTGTATTTACATTGTCAAAGGATGATGTGTTTATATCATTAGTTGATAAGCTAAGATAATTTCTTGAAATATCCTCTGCAATATGACTAGGATTTTCTATTAAAGAATTAGCTGATCCTGTAACAGTTCCAGAGCCATCGTCTTTTCTGCCAGTTCCACCAAAAAAAACATTATGTCTATTTATTGGTGTGTATTCTGCCCTTACATAGCATCCATAAATTTTTAAAATTCTAGTTGGAAAAACATCAGCACCATAACCACTATGCATTCTTATTCTCATATCTGAAGGAATATAAAAGCCTGTAGAATTTCCAGCAGTTGGGTTTGCTACACTTTGAACAACATTGAAAACTGTATCATTAGTAAACCCTCTAATATCTAAATCTGATCCACCACTACCAAAAAAGTTATCCATATTTATAATATCAATTTCTTCATTTCCGCTAGAACCTTGATGTGAATAATTTAATCTTATATAAAATTTAATATCAGTAAGATTTTCTTTTGGAATATTAGCTCTTGTAAAAGGGTTACCAGTAAATCTAATATCTATTTGAGCAAATTCAATATCTGATCCAGTTTCAACATCTTGAACTGATAAGGTTGCAAATGTTGATAAATCAAAATCTAAAATATTATCAGGGTTAGAAACAGTTCCTTGCCCTCCTGTTATACTATGAGTGTCAGCAATTTGATAGGTATTAGGATATACATATAAATACCTACTCCCTAAACTTGCGTGTTGAATAACACATTTATTTGAATCATTTGTTACTGTTGTAAAAGTTTTTATTTGAGAAAGCTCACCGATATCTTCATCATTTACCCACATTTCATCTATAGATTTACATTCATGTCCTGCAATATACCAAGTGCTGAATACATCTGAAGTGCCAGGTGGTATATGTTCACCCATATCAATGCAAGGAACTAAATTAGTTTTTTTGTTAAAATTTGCATTAGCAACTGTAGTGTTATTTATGTTTGTAACATGATCACCATAAATAATTGGTTTCATTTTTCCTAATGAATCACTAGGAATATCTGCTGATATTGTATCTGATTCAGTTATTTTATCCTGACCTAGTTCTAGATTTACATTTGATGTGCTATTTTCTATTGGTAAGGTAATTGCATTTTGTTTATAGGTAGGCACTCCACAAATACCTTTATATAATAAACTGCCATTACTTGTGTCATTTGTTTTATCTAGTAACCAAATTTCAACAGACCTATTAAAAATGTCATGAGTAGCAAATATATCTGAAACATTTGCATGACCTAAATCAATTAATTTAATTGAAAAACCACCAACAGATGAAACATGAGTTTTAATATCAATTCTTTCAGATATTTTTATATCAGATTGTAATGAGCCAAATACAGTAACATTTTCACTTTCATCATCATCATAAACAGTACAATCATCATTACTAAAATAAATAAATGAAGTAGTATAAGGTGAAGCAATTAATCTTATTTCTAATTTTACTAAATATTTTAAATCACTTGAATCTCTAGCTATTTCATTAGTTAGGGAAGTTGGAAAACTAAGCATTAGTTGAAATCCTATTAAATCCTAATCTGGCTCTATCTTCAATTACATTAGCTAATTTGTCCGCTTGTTCCTCACTACCTAAAAAATCACCTTGAATATTTACTGTAACACCACCCATACCACCAGCAAGGTTTTCTTGCTGTGCCTGATTCAAAATAACTTCTCCTGGAGTAAGCATTGCTGGAACTGTATCACCTTGACCAGTATTCATACCTTTTACAATACCACCTTGTGCAAAACTTTGTGATTCTATTTTCATTACATTAGCCAGTCCTGTTGCAGTTACAGCTGCAGCTAAAGCAAAATTAAAAGGTGGTGGTGCAGATGCTAACGCTTTATTTGCCCCAGCAAATGTATCAATCACTGCTTGTACTTGTGCAAGTCTCTTACTTACTAAAGCACTTCCTTTTGAAGCTGTATTTAATTGCTGTAAGCTACCTATTAATTGTGAAGTTGCATTAGCATTAAAACTAATTTCGTTAGCCCTTATTTGTTTAATTCTTTCACTTGTTAATTTTTTTATTTTTTCTTCTTCTACACCAGCCAACCTAAATCTTTTTAACTGATCTGATAAAATTAATTTCTGTTGGTCTGCATCATTTAAAAACAATTCATTACTTAAAGCACTAAATTCTTCCCTAGCACTTAACCTTTCTTGATTAGTTAATGACTCAGCTTCTTTTATTTCAACTGGTAATATTTTTATTTCTTCATTTTGTGCCTTTCTTAAATTGAGTTCACTTTCACTAATTTCAGCTTTTGCATTTGCACTTTGTTCAAAGTTTTCAACTATTGCATCATTTAAATCAAAATCGTCATTAGCCCTTTGTTCAGCAAAAAACTTAATTGTCCCATACATATTTTTAAAAACTTGAGCAATAAAATCAGCATCATTTTTACTTTTTAACTTTAAGCTTTCAGAAATTTCTTCTATTTTTTTAAAATCTCCATCAATAAAAGGAATAGCGTCAGATAAATGTTCTTTAATAGTCAAACCCATTAAACCTGCTCGATCTTCTATAGTTTCAAAAGCAGTGAACATTACTTGTTTAAAAGCATTCATTATAACTGGTAAGCTATCTTTTACCGCACTACCTAAATTATCAAAGCCTATTTCACCTAATGTTGCAAATTCTTTATTTACCTCTTCAATTTTTGGCTGTATTATCTCAATGATAACATTACCAATTTCAATCATTACAGATTGAATACTGTTTTTCAACATAGACATCTGTTGATTAAAACCACTAGACATTTTGTTAAATGCCTTTTCAGTAGCTCCTTCAGATTTACTTGCAAACTCTTCAACATTATCAGTTAATGTTGTAAAGTTTTGAGCCATAGTCTGAATACCTAAAATAGCTTCAACTCTTGGGATAATCTTTTTTAATGTATCAGGATCAATGCCTTGAAATTGTTTTATGGTAGAAACTAAATCTAATGTGCCATCATCAAATCTTTTAATCTCTATACCAGCTTTAGCCATTGCTTTTTTAGAACTTTCTGCTGGAGATTGTAATGACACTAAGGTTGCTCTTAATGATGTTGTAGCTTGTGCTGTATTTATACCTGATGCAGTAAGAGTAGCCATTGCCGCCCCTACCCCATCTAAACCTAATCCTGCTGATCTAGCGAATGGCAATACTTGACCCAAACTAGCACTTAATTCAGTCATAGTAGTTTTACCAAGTCTTACAGTAGTAAATAATTGATCTGCTACTTTAGTAGTATTACTTGCATCAAGACCCAAAGCATTTAATGAGGTAGTAAGTAGGTCTGCGGCTTCAGCTACACTTGTTACACCACCAACAGCTAAATCACTAGAAACTCTTAATACTTCTGCACTATCCGCCACACTACTAAAACCAGCAGAAACAATGTCATATTTTGCTTTTGCAAGAGAATCTAAAGCCACACCAGAACTCATTGCTACAGCCCTAAGTTCCTTAGACATTTTATCTAAATCTTTGTTAGTAGTTTTATTAAGTAATGTAGATACTTCTAAAAGACTTTTTTGAAAGTCCCCTGCTAACTTTGTAGATAATAAACCAAGTCCAGCAGTCGCTATCCCAGCTTTTGTTCCTATACTTGTTACCGCCGATCCTACACTTTTTAATGCTCCTGTAGTTTTCTTAGCACCTTTTATACCAACTTTTAATATTAAATTTTTAGCCATCTGATTTATGTTTGCTTATATTGTTAATTTCTTGTTCAATTACACCAAAACAATCAATTTTAAAAGTAGAAATAGAATCAAAGTCTTTTCCTAAAGGCACATTATAAGTTGTTGCAAGTTTATAATCTTCTAATATATCCCAAACCCACTTTTTTATATGTTCTTTAGGATTGCAAAAAAAAGGCATTTCATAGTATAAAGTCTGACCTATGCCAAACTTTTCTACACCTTTTTGATTTAACACTTTTTTTATTTCAGCTTCAACCATTTTATCATTTTCAAAAACAATCTTTTTATTGGTAACAGGCGACCGAGCTGTGTAAGGATAATCTAAAAGATTATCTGAAAAGCCTAATTGAGTGAACCAAACTGCACACCTCAATCGCCAGTAGAGTTTCCCATATCAAGACCCATATATGCTACTATTATTTTAGCTAAAACTTCATCTTCTTGCATAGCATCTAACCCTTTTAACTTTTGTTCTGCTTCTTTCTCATCTTTAAAAGCTAACAAGGTAAATTCATCTGCAAGATCATGTAATAATTCAGGTTTTTTTGGATCATCGTCTTGTAAACTAAAAACTAGCTTTACTTTTTTATAATGATCTCTTCTTTGTTTTCTAGTAATATCATTTACTTCAAACTCACCATGCTTTGTTTCAACTATCATAATATTCCTCCCTATTATTTTACCAAGTTGTTATTGCACTATTCTCAAATGTTTCTAACTTAAACGCCTCATTTGAACCATTTTGAACGCACTCAAATTCTAGCGTGTGAAATACACCAGTTTCACTAAGGTCTTGCCCAGGATCGCCTGTATATTGTATCTCAGCTGTTATTTCCATCTCTCCTGCAGCATCATTACTAGCACCATTAATTAAATTAAGGGTCATTGTATCTCCATCAAGAAAGTCTTGAATAACATTATTATCTGCGCCATAATCAAACTCGTCATCATACTTAATAACAAGGCTACCAGTCACAACATATTCAGGAAATACATATACTTCAGCATCGCCATTAGTATTAAAACCAACTCTATTAACACCATTAGAAATGTTAAAAGTAAATGATTTCATAATAAATGTCTGCGTTGCGTTTCCTTCTACATCCAAAGTCCTAGTATCAAAATCCATTACATTGAAATATGTAGTTTGTGCAGCTGCCCAAGAACCATCAAATGTCTGTTCTAAGGCTGTTCCTGTAGAAACGGGGTTACTGAAACCACTGAAGTAATTGCCAGATATGCTTAAAAGACCATTATTTGCACCTACATCGCCAGTTATTGTCATATCCGATACTACTACGCCTGCAACTTTAATACCTTCGCCTGCAGCTGGATAATAAGCAAGATTACAACTATGAGGCATACCACTTGAAATAGTACCACCCATAGAATTTAAATTGCTTGATCCGTCTATTTCCATTTCGTGTAATGTGCTTCCAGATGTTGCGTTTTCTTGCCCTACTAAAAGTGCATGTTGAGCCAATGTTCTAGGTGTTGCTACCATTTCAAATGGCATAGTAACTGTACCACCTCTTAAATTAACAATCGTATCTGCAGCATTTTTCACGCTTCCCCTACCACTTAACAATCTTGATTCCCTAGAAATATTAAATGTTGGTTTTTGTGCTTGTACTACTGGTTGCGTTAGGTATGCAATACCATCATTTCCATCGCTATCTAATCCTACTCCAAAGCTAGTTTCTGCCTTTAAGCCATATTTTACCGAACTAACTGGGAGCACTCTTGTATCAGCCATTTACAGCCTCCTTCTTCTTTTTTTGTTTTTTAACTTGCTCGGCAACTCCCATATCAAGTAGCTCTTGAGCAACTTTCTCAGACATTGTTACAGTTAATCCAGCCCTGAGTTTATCTAGATCACCTTTATCACACATAACCCCATTCGGGTTAATTCTATGCAATTTATTATTTCTTGCTTTTATGTCCATTATATAATCTCCATATTTTGACAATTAAAATTTGCTACACCTTTTATTAGCGTTTGATCATCTTCATCTATTTCATAAGTAACTGATGATATTTGAGCATCAAACCATTCTGCTCCTGTGCTTTGTATTTTTTCATTATATACTAATCTTTTTAACCTTTCCATTACATTAGAAACTTGCTTAATGGTGTTCTTCGTATATTTACCACCTGATTTAAGTTCATAATTAATAATTACATTATACTGTCTTTGCATACCACTACTTACATTGGTAACTAATTCATCTGATTCAGGAACTAATAAAAAAGATTGATTTCCTTTATGCTCATCATAATATACAGGAATATTAAACTCTCCATTTATTATAGTTGCTAATTTTTCTAGTATTTCATCGAAAATAATGTTTACAAATGTAGTTGGCATTAGTACCTCGTGGCTCTTACTGTTTTAATAGGGCTAAATGATTGATCAAGTTCTCCACTTACTTCTAATTCCCATTCGTCATTGGTAGTATATAATCCAGGAGTAAATCTTATATACATATTATGCCCTACGAGTTGCCAATATCCGTCTATAATTTCTTCGTTTGCCATTTGCTCAAGTTTTAATCCGTTTTCGTTGCCTATAAAAGAATTAAATTTTACTGTTGTATTAGCAGACCCTGCCGTAAAAGTACCACCAGCACTAATAATAATTTTTATAATATCCCAAGGGTAAGAACTTTTTCCTCTTACATCAGCAACACCACCAGTTGTATTAGTATTTATTGAAACTGGTCTTAAAATACCTTTGTATTTTGATTCATCTTCTGATTGATATAAAGTTATTTCGCCTTTTCTTAGCATATCTAGTAAACCAGTGCCTTCATCGTTAATAGCTTGTGATCTAATTTGATTAGCCTTTTCTACATCATAGGGTCTTACCAAACTATCAACAGCCATAATAGATGTACACCTAACAATTACCTCAGGGTAATTAAAACTTGAGGCATCCATTGTGCCAACTCCTTTGTTTGGGTATATTGGAAAGGGGAGGAAACTGCGAACAAAGTCACTAGCACGCTTTACAGCCTCAGTCTTTAAATCGCTCCAGTCTCTAGATGCCTCAAATACACTACTATTTAAATTATTTACGCTTGTCCCTTGAAAATAATATTCTAATAAATCTGTACTTGCAGTATATCTATAATTGTCATCTGAACTTGGCTCATTAGTTGTAGATGTTAATTCCTTCCCATCCTTGTAAACTTGCCCACTAGCATCTCCTGTATTATATAGGTAATATAGGTGAGAAGTTCCTGATGCTACCCAATTACTAGCTAAAACCTTTTTCCCATCGTATTCGCCTATATATGGCTCTATAAAGGTAAGGTCTGATGTTGTATTACAATAACTTTCAAAATATGTACTCATGCTTCTGCCTCTGGTTGTGGTATATGATCATATTCTATTACTTGAAGTTCTAAACTTCTGACACCTTCAATTAATTTTATTAAAAATTCTTTTTCATCAATGCTTGTGTTATCTAAAATAATATTTGAAATATCTACGCTATCCGCAAGTTCTTTACACTTCATAATAATATCAAAAGCATTGTAATCCATTTTATTGGTATTTATTTCTGTGATCTTTTCCATTTTAAATATTCTGCCCCTTCATAGGGATTAAAAATTGTTGTAATAAGCCTATTATCATGATCGTCATATTTAGGGTCAATAATTGTAACTGGTGCATTAAATATATTTTTATCATCTAATCCTAATTTATCTGCATATCCGTCCATAATTTTAAAACTTGCTACTTGTAACGCATGTGAAATTAACCCCGAAGCAGGGTCTTTTAAAACTTGGTAACCAGAAACATGAGTATGTCCGCATGTTAAGACATGGTCTTTCCAACCCATTTGCGCAGCTTTGGCTACCCCATGCGCAGTATTCCACATTGAATATCCTTTAAATGTATGCCTAGCATTTATTCTTATTTCCCTTGAGTTAGGAAACCTAAGATTTAACCTAGCTCCCCATTTCTCATATACTCCTTGATGTCCCCTCATTATGAAATCAAGAGGGTCTCCATCACCTGACCAGACATCATGATTTCCTGCTACCAAATACAGCCAATTAACACTATTGACAAAATGTTCTGTAAGCCTCCATGATTCTTTAGCTGTAACAGATTGCTGACCATGTAGGAAAGATAGCCTACCTATCCAATTATTCTGAACATCACCTAAATTACCAGCAAACATTCCATCTGTTTTATTGATAAGATTACATAGAGAATAAATTTCTGCAATGTTTGTACCATCATCATCAATATGAGGATCACCAAAATGACATATACCAATAGGGCCGTTTTTCTTAATGTCTATATTTATTAAAGTTTTAGACTCTTTAGCTTTGATTTGTATAGAATATTTTTTCTTTCTATGCTCTATTAAATCATCAATAGGCATAAATTCAGGGTCAGTAACTTCCTTTACAAATTGTGCTTTTTCTAAAATCATTGGTGCGACTGTCCTTTTACCACAATTATTACACATATATTGCTGTTTTTTACTTTTAGCCCTGTATAAAAATCCAAATTTTCTAATATCTCTACTACCACAATGCTTACAACCTATAATATTTCCATCTATATCCTGAACTATTGGATCACTCATACTTGATTACAATTTCTTTGAAATGTTCAACTGTTCCCTTACCCTTTTCAGTATTATACCACTTTTTCCAGTACGAACTTTGCTGATCTAATGTCTGAGGTAATTTTTCTGGACATCTCCAATAATGCAACCTACAAGCTACTATTCCAGCAGTTAGATTAGTTGTTAGTATTTGCTTCCAATCTTCTTCTGTTGGGTCAGTAAAGTATTTCCAATCTAAATAACAAACACCAGCAACCTTTTTCATTAACTGACTTCTGTATTTTAAATAGTCATTACATAAACTTACAGCCACCCACGGTTCACATTGCCAAAAACCCCTTGCTATATCAGAACCTTTCTGGCTTAGATATTTATATTTAGATTCAACCAAACCAGTTCTATATATAAGCATCATAGCCTCATGACTTGCAAACTTAGAACCCATTTTTTCCAATGTATTCTTTATCAGGTGCATCATTTGTAGTGCATCAATCATTACTTACCTAACTTTGCACCACTAATGATCATTGCAAGTAAATTTTGAATTAAATCAGCTACATCACGAAAGATAGGAGCTTCTTTTTCATCTTTTACAAAAGGTATGTTTATAGCTTTATCCATGCCCTCTGCTATCATTATTTCAAATTCATCACTTTTAAGGTATTCTAAAAATGCTTCCCTTATGCCATCTGCTTGTTGTTCTGCTAGTTCTGTTGCTTTTGCAACCATCATTGCTTTTATATCCATTTATCTTTCCTTTTTAATGGTTAGTATTAATGCTATAATAGATAAGATACTTACAGTAATTTGTAGGTATTCACTTATCTGACTTATATTTATAAAATAATTAGCTGTACTGATTGAAAAAACTCTTAATGTATCCATTATTTCCTTCTAGTTTTACTAGGACTCCATTTAACCTTATTTGCCCACCATGCAGCTGAACTTTTACCCTTTGCAATGTTCTTTCTATGACGACTTTTAAAAGCCATTCTTTGTGCAACTGTTTGATTTGTTTTAACCCCTTGTTGCCCGAATCTAATTAATTTAGTAACAGTCCTTGCACCTTTTTTATATCTTGCCAAAACAACATGAGATTTTGTTTTATGTCTTGGCGTTCTCTTGGGTTTATTATAACCACTTAGACCGAATCTTTTTAATCTTGGGTCAGCCATTAATGTTTACCACCATTAATGCGACCTGACAAATAGCTGATTTTGTCACTAAGGTCATCAACTTCTTTCATTAAATTCTCATGCCTACGATCTAGTTTATCATTTACATCGCTTTTAAAACCATTTACAGAATCAATTAATTTTACACAAATATTCATAGTGTTGCTTAATTCTGATTTCATACTTGATAGGTCTTGCTGTATTTCATCTATATGCGTTGTTTGAGATTTATTTTCTTTCATTAAATTTGTAATCATGAAACCAAAAAGCAACATACATATCCCAATTACCCCTAATTCACCATACGCTTCTATTAATGTAGTTGTATCCATTAATCCTCTATATATTGCGTTGTAGTTGTGTTACTTGATTCTAAACTATTTATAACAAAAGTATATTTTAAAGGCAAATAATCAATTACAATTACTGGATCAGTTATTTTTTGATATTTTTTCATAATACCATCCACCAAGCGATACCAGTTTCAACTACAATATCAGCCATAGTATTATATGCCCACTTTTCTTTAGTGATATAAGGCTTGTAATTCTCGATTATCCACTCGAAAACTTCCCAAGCTACACCAAGTATTAATACACCTAAAACACACCATAAATCGCTAAAATTTAACCATTGAAATATCTTACAGAAAAAAGCCCCTGCGCCTATATGGTAAGCAGTCCAACCATCTAGCTGACCAGTTCTTAGTTGCCATTGTACTAATTTTGTTAATGGTGATTTCATCTAGCCACTACCTTATTATCTATTAATTTGTGTTTTACAATGTCAATGCGCCCTTGACCAAGAGGTGTCTTTTTAGCAACCTCTTTTACATATTCCTCTTCAATAGTTTTAAATGAATCAGACCTTTTTACAATCTCTCCATCTACCCAAAGAAAAAACTTTTTTGAATTAGGATATGTAATTGATGTAGAAGTTCCATCAGCCAACGCAACTACTTTTGTCATTCCTTTTTTATTATTTAAATGAATAACCACATCAAAATCTTGAGCGCATTTCCTTACAATCATTAGTCTGTTTCGTCTCCCATATCATGAGGTGAATGATCGTTATTAAGCATTTCTTTTAATTCCTTAACACCTTTTTGATGTTTGTCTACAAATACTTTTTCACATTCAACTAATTGCTGTCTCATAAAAGCGTTTGTAGATAGTTTATTTTGAACATCTGCTACATGATTTTGATACATAGCAACTTCACCTGCTTTTTCTTTTTGTAAATCAGTCATATCCTCTATGATGTAATCTTTACCATCAAGATTCAAAACTGGCTTTTTTTCTTTTTCTTTTTTTGCCATTTTAGACTCCTTGTTTGTTAATTAAATTATAATGCGGTTAATGTTTGACTGCCAAAACCTTCAATCATATAGTGAAAAGTACAATCTGCACTAGCGGCAGTTACTCTTAGTATATAGTTTTGACTTCCACCAGAGTTTAGATAAGATATAGAAATATTATCTGTTCCAGAGCCATAGGTTGTTTCATGTACTTCACTTGTACTTGAAGAGCCATATATTGCGGCAGTTCTATGAAAACCAGCAACCCCATCATTTGTACTGTCTGCCCAAAAAGTAATATTGTAACTGTGCGAATGACCTACAACCATAAACTCTGTAACTGTATCAGCAGTTAAAGATTTAGAACCAATTAATTTGTAATATTTTTTAGAGGAATCTGCCCATTGTGGTTTTGCACCATAAACTGTAGCACCACTATCCTGTGCCATATAAACAGCAGTTACAGAAGCATTACCAAGTGTTACAGAATTGTCTGCTACTGCCGTTGCAGTTCTTCCTATCGCTATTCTATTAATTGCACCTGAAGCATTAGCAGTTGCTTCGCTACCTATAATAACATTAGCTTGTCCATCTGTAACATCTCCACTTCCTGAATGACCAGCTTTATATCCAACAAAGACATTATTTCCACCACTTGAATTATCTTTTCCAGCTTCAAAACCTACTCCAACACAAGTTCCAACAGTCAAATCAGCAAGAGCAGTATATCCAACTGCAACAGCTCCATCAGTTGTAAGGTCACCATTTCCACAAGCCCCAGCACCTACCAAAGTATGTTTATGAGAATCAACTGTGGCATCTCCAGTAGCGTAGCCTACCATTACAGAGTTCCAACCTGTAGTGATTAATTGTCCGCTACCACTACCGACTAAAGTATTGTATTGAGATGAAGTAATTGCTAAACCACTATTTATTCCAACGGCTACATTATCAGTTCCTGTTGTGATACCACTACCCATCGCCTGTCTACCAATCGCAGTATTATTGTTCGCTGTAGTAGAGTTTCGCATCGCACTTGTGCCAACAGCAGTATTTTCTGCTCCTGTAGTAATATTTTCAGCACATAACGCACCAACAGCTACATTAGAGCCACCAGTTTCCAAATCAAATAATGCTTGATGTCCTATTGCAGTAGTATAATTTGCTCCTGTTGTGGTACTTGAACCACCTTTAAAAGCACCAAATCCAACAGCCGTAACTCCTGTAATTGCTTGACCAGAAGGAATGTTTCGCATAGAATCTCCACCAATAGATACAACACTATTTACAGTAGTAGCTGTAAGTAATGATTGATTCCCAATAGCAACACTCGCTGATCCTGTAGTGATGGCACTACCAGCCTGAACTCCTATACCTATATTTTGATCTCCTTGAGTAAGACTAGACAAAGCACTCCAACCAACACCAACATTACTTACTGCATCATCCATAGCCGCATCTGATACATTTTCACCAATAAAAGTATTATAGTTACTTCCAGCATCTAAAGAAGCACCAGCATTTTTTCCAAAAATTGTATTAGATGTACCACTATCATTATTACTTAGTGAGATTCTGGAGTTGGAGTCAACTTTCATAACATCATTTCCACCAGCATTTATATGCATGGCTGGTGCTGTACTATCTTGCTGAATTTTTAAACCAGTAGCTCCAGTTGCACCTGTATGGTCATTAACAATTAACATTAAATTTCTGGTAGAATCATTTGAGGCATTTGAATATATATATGCTCCATTACCAGTAGTGAATGAAGAACCATCAACATATAATCCATGCCTTGTTGTTGCATCTGTAGCTATTAATAATCCGTCTCCATTACCATTTTGGTCAATTTTTACTGCTTGTACAGCGGCATCTTGCTTAACAAACAAAGGAGTTGTGCCAGTAGCGTTTGCGTGTTCATTAATTATATGAACTAAATTTCTTGTTCCACCATTATTCTGATTAGAGTTTATGTATATTATTCCACCAGTAGTTCTACTTGAGCCTACATCATTTATATTAATTCCATACCCAGTTGTCTGTTGGGAAACATCCATATAGATGCCTTGACCGTCTTGTGCTTCTGAGTCTATTGTTAAAGCTGTTCCATCAGTAGCATTTGAATCAATAGTTATTGTTTTATGAAACTGAACATCGCCTGTCCTTAATAAACTAAAACCATCTACATGAGCAGAAGCATCATCTTCCCTACCCATAAATTTAAGTTTATCATCAGCACTTAGAATTGTATGTACACCAGAACCAGCACTAGCTGTTTCTCCTGTATCATGGAATTGTAAAAAAGCATCTGTACCTTCAATAAATTGATTTCCGTATATTGTAGTATTGCCAGTAGAACTTATTTTTAATCGCTCCGTAACTGCACCACCAGTAGCAGTTGTATAAAATTTCAAAGCTACAGAATCAGTTGCACCATCATTTAAACCTCTAATTATCGCTCTTTCTGCTCCTGTAGTACCATCTGATGCAAATTGAGTAAAGTTTATATCTCCTATAATTCCTGTTGTACTTGTAGAGTATGCACCTAAATTAAATGCTACATAATTATTTGCAGTTGTTCCACCAGAAAGAGTTAAGACTGGATTTGTATAACTCCAAGCGTCTGGTGCAGAACTTCCAATACCAACCTTATCTCCTACAATAGACATTACTGTATTAGTATTATCATTTCCTTTAGTTGCTAAGAAATGTAATTCTCCATCATTAGAAGAATTTGTTTCATCTGTAATTTTAGCAAGTATTCCAGCATATACACTTCCTTCTGCTATTGTAGATGGAGGTTGATTGCTGTCATCTCCACCCATAAACATAATACTTCCAAGCGTATCACCATCAGCACCAGTTGAACTATTAAATAAAGCTAATGTAGGACTCATTTTAGAGGCTGTTGTACCACTTCCTTCAATAATAACTTGAGGAATAAAAGTTCCATCTGTTGCTTCTAAACCACCAATACTTCCTTCTGCTGAACTTTTAACGTGGAGAGGACTGTAAGGGCTTGTAGTTCCAATACCGATTAATCCAGAGTTTTTAATAACCATTGCTGTATTGTCTGCGACAGTAGCATTACCATTATCAGTAGCAGAGTCAAGAACAAAAAACATATCTCCCACACCATTATCACCAACATCTTTATA
>VTLG01013165.1_pt1 | contig 22529 bp, 30 predicted proteins | sample 4694571 | NCBI WGS metagenome assembly VTLG01 (sample SAMN12604809, study PRJNA352737) | marine metagenome | biome: ENVO:00000447; feature: ENVO:00000209|ENVO:00000569|ENVO:01000036; material: ENVO:00002151; isolation source: viral sequences binned using virsorter ...
TCCAGCACCTGCTCCAGCTCCAGCTCCAGCTCCAGCTTCTGAGCCACCTAATAGCTTTATTCCTCAAAGACCTGAACCAGAGCCTGAGCCAACACCTGCACCTGATTTTGGAAGTGATTATACATCACAAGTTCCTCAAATAGCTCAAGAAATAATTGAAAGTCAATCAGGTAGTTCAACTGAAGCAGAAGTAAATGCAGTTTTACAAAATATAGGTCAAGATTTAGAAGTACCTGAAGCTGCAACAGGATATGATGAAAGTAAAGTTTTTCAAGAAGCTTTAGATCAAGCAATGGAAACAAGTATTCAAAATACTTTAGCTGAAAGTGGAGAACAAGAAAGAAATACATTTTTAAATGCTTTAGGTTATGAAGATTTAGCAACAGGACCAGGAATGCCTACACAAGCTACGGAAGGTGTTCCAACAACAGGCGGATTTGATAACAATATAGGCGGTGGTGGCGTCGGAGATAACGGTGATCCTGGTGGTGGTACTGGAGCACCAACTCCAACTCCAACTCCTGAGCCATTAAAAGAATTAACTCCTTATGCTCAAGGCGGAGTTTGGTATGCAGTAACAGGTTATCCTGGATTACCAGTAGCTTATTTTGTGGAATATACACTTCCAGGTGGAAACAAGATTTATTACTACGCAGATAGAAAAGATTTAGATACATTACAAGGTATTGGTGCAGGCAAAGAGCCGCCAATTGTTGCAACTGTATCTTATAACGATTTTAAACAAGGAAGAATATCTGGAGGAAGTATTTCAGATGTTGTGGGAACTGACGAACATTATTCAACAAGAGTAGAGAGAACATTAATGGCTCCTACTGGTGATTTATTATTACCAACTTGGGCTAATGATGATCCAGAAATAAAAGATTTATTTTATATAGCAGTAGCAGAAAATTGGAGTGATACTAAATTTTTGAGAGAAATGGCTAAGAAAAATTCTTTTAAAGAAAGATTTCCTGCTTTTCAAGATATGCTTTCTTTAACAGGAGGAAATCATCAACAAGCTTTAGTCAACTATCAAGAGTATGAAACTAAAGTAAGAGAATTAAATAACAGGTATGGAGAGTCTGCTGATGCTCAAGCTTTAGCTGCTGAAGCAATTAAAAACGGTTTTACTCTTGATGACCTATCAGCAACATACGATATTTTTGAAAGAGCAGAACAAAACTCTTCTGCTTTACTTGCTTTTCAAAAAGTAATTAATGCAGAAGGATTAGGTTTTGATGTAACTAGTCCTCAAGGAATTGTACAATTTTTTAAAGGAGCTGCTCCAACTGAAATTTATGATCTATACGAAGCAAGCTCTATTACTGAACAAGCTTCTAAATTACAGTTAAATGATTTGTCTGTGGACGAAGCTTTAGAAATAGCTAGAAATACTCCTGGACAATTAACTAATCAACAAGTTTCTAGTGCTTTACAATCAGCAGCACAAACTCTTTTAAGATATAGAGAATACGTTGACTTAGGTAGTTATGGTTTAGATGCAGATCAGATTATAAATCTATCTCTAGGATATAGAGAGCCAGGCGGTATGACTGAAACAGAATTAGCTACTGCTTTATCAAGAATTTATCAAACAGATGAGAATTTACAAAACTTAGCTTCAGGTATTACTGCAAGTAAAAGTTTTCAGCAGAAAGATAGACAAATCCGATCTATTGGTTAAAATTGGTAATAACAAGAGATTACTCAAACCTCTTGTTTGAAATAACTGGCTTTGAGTTAAGACAAGTATAAGAATACCACTCGATCCCTATAAGAGTGTGTAGACATAATAGGAGTAATAATGTCAAATGAACAAGGAGCTGGTTTGTCTAACGAAGAATCAATCCCAAATTTACGTGAAGCTTTAGATAAAGCTAAAGCGGATAATAGTGCGTTGCAAGAGCAATTTAACGTAGTATCTGGAGAACTAAAAGGTATGAAAGCTAAAGAAGCTTTTAGAGCTGGCGGTTATCAAGACTCTCACGCTGAATTATTTCTTAAAGCAAATCCTGATGCTGAGATCAATAATGAGACAGTTTCAGAATTTGTAACTTCGTATAATTTATCCCCTCAAAGTGCACCAGTAGAACAATCTGCTGGCTTAAACGATATGGGTCAAGTTGCTGATAATGCAAGTCCTTCTGTTGTTGGAACACCTGAAGGTGGAAAAATGACAAAAGCAGACTACAAAAAATTACAAGTAAGTGATCCAACCGCAGCACACGAAGCGTTAATCCAGGGCAAAGTAGAAATGAGAGACGATAATTACGTAGCTAACCAGACTTTTAATCAATAAAAGAAGGGAAAGTGACAAATGGTCGACTTTACAAGTAACGATACAAATACCACTACGTATAATGATACAGTTTATGCTGCTATCATTAACGATGATATTTTAGATGCTTTACAAGCAGCCGTTGTGACACCTCCACTTCTAGCAATGTTCGATTTATCAGGACAACCGTCTAAAGCAGTAGATATTCCAATAGCTGATGCTGAATCAGCTGCTGCGGTTTCAGAAGGTGCAGAGCTTTCAAACACAGCTCTCTCAACTTCTAAAGCTACTCTTACTGCTTCTGAGGTCGGAATTATGGCTACAATCACAGACGTATTAGACGTATCTTCTATTGCCGCAACTCGTGGTGCTCAAATGAGACAAATGGGTAACGCAGTAGCTCAAAAGATTGACGTTGACATCTGTGCGTTGTTAGCTGGATTCGGTACCGCAGTAGGTACTTCTGGATCTAACTTAACACTCGCTAACTTATTCTCAGCAATTTATACTCTAGAAGCAGCTAATGCTCCTGGACCATATGTTGGTGTATTACACCCAGTTCAAATTGCTGACTTAAGAACTGCTATTGAGGCTTCCTCTTCAGGAATCTTTACTGGTGGCGGTGTTAGATCAGGTGCTGGAGAAATTGGAACAAACACCGATACAGGTTATTTCGGTAACTTTATGGGTATTGACTTTTATCAGTCAACAAACGTTCCAACTGCAAACTCTGCTGCTGACCGTGCTGGTGGCGTATTCTCAAAAGATTACGCTCTTGGTATGGTACAAAAATGGCCTGCAAAGACAGAAATTATGCGTTGGGCTCCAATTCGTGGTTTCGTAGTTGTTGTGTCATCTATGTACGGTGTCGGAGAAATCGTTGATAGTGCTGGTGTGGAAATCACAACAGACGCTTAAGCGTTTTAAGTCTGGGTAGGCAGAGTATTTTATTGTCGTGTGTTCCTACCAACACACACGACAGAGGAGAGATATGGCTGAAAAGAAAAAAACAAGAGCTAAAAATGACAAAGGTCAGTTTATAGCTGATGACCCTAGCACTCCTGATGTTAATGAAGCTTATGTCCAGGAAGAGAAAAAAGACGAAGGTTATGTTAAAACTAAAAAGTTTAAAGGCCAAGTCTTAAAATTTACCGCACAAGGTAAATATCCTGACGGCAGAAAAGTGCCTTTCAAGAATATGAAAACTATGAAAGCGCTGCAAGTTGATTCTGACGGTATGGTAACTGGAAATGTAGTTCAATTACCGTGGGAACAAACTGTTAACAATGGTGTAGCTGGCAATCCTGAAGACCAGATCGGTCTTAAAAAGTATGAAAGAAAAGGTTTTATATTCTGCGTAGATAACGACGGAACACCTTTATTTTCAACTCTTTGGGACGATTGGTCTGAGTATGATGCTAAATATGAGCACAAACTTAGACAACAAAACTTAGGTGAATCTGGTAAGTTTGCATCTAACGCAACAACTTCAAGGACAATGGGTGGCTAAAAAAGATAAGAAAAAAAAGGACAAAGATAATTTAGGCGATGCGTCTAAATTAATGGAAGATTCTTTTGGTTTGGACAAACACCTGAAGCCGAAAGCTTCTGATTTAGGTGAAGAAGAATTAGGCGACGGTGTTTTCCAAAAAAAAGTTCGTGTTCATAGAGACGCTTCAGGAGAAATATCTCAATTAATAGATGCAGATGATCCTTTAACTAAAGAAGAGGAACTAGCTATGATGAAAGTTTATTCTAAAGTAGCTGAACAACCTCCTGTTATCAAAAAAGCTCCTATAACCGATAAAGGAAAAGTAATTCATATACTTGCAACTCGTCTCTTTCAAGACTATGTTAAGAATGCAAGCAATATGACTAGACCGAATCCACTGAGAGACGGTATACCTGGTTGTGCGTGCCCTTTAAATAGTAAGATAGGTTGCGTGGATTGGTGTGGTAAAGATAAGCTTGGTCCTAGGATATGGACGGCATCAGCACAAGAGGTATACGATTGGATAGTAGAAGTAGTGAAGAGACGAGCTAATATAGTAGACTCGAGTAAGAAGAGTAAATAGTGGCTACCGCAGCTGCAGTTAGACAACGTATTAAAGATTACCTTTATGGATCTGATTACCTCAAAAGACCATTTACAGATTTCTTAAATCAATCTGGTAATGTTTCAGCAACAGATACAGTTATAACAGTTACCAATATTAGTAGTTGGGCTGCTGGAGATATTGTAGAGTTTACTACTGGAGAACAAGCTTATATTAAAAGCGTTGATAATGATAACAGTAGATTTACAGTAGCTAGAGCTTGGAACGGAACAACCGCAGCAGTAGTAACTGATTTAACTGCAATAGAGAAAAATCCTAAATTTACAATATCTAAAATAGATAATGCAGTAGATGCAATTTTAGAAGAGTTATATCCTGAAGTTTATGTTTTTAGTACTGGTAGTGCTACTGCTAATAAGAACAGTTGGTATTACACAACTGCTGATACAGGTCTGAAAGAAATTTTATCAGTTTATTATCCTCGTTCAGGATCTATTGGAAATGATGAGCCGTGGGTTATTAACACCTGGCGTATGACAAAACATATGCACACTTCAGGTTTTGCAAATGGAATAGGTATAACAATGTGGGATTATGGAGAACTATCACACGGAGATACTTTCTACTATACGTTTAAAAAGAAAATCGCTGCAACAACAGACTTACTTGATAGACAAGTAGAGCTTGTGGTTTTAGGTGCAGTATTTAAATTAATGGGATCTACTGTTCCTGCTAGCACTAATGATAGCAAGGACCAGAGACAATTAGTTCAACCAGGTCAAGAAGCTAGAGATTCAAATTGGTTTTATGGAGAATATCTTAGATCTAGAAAAGAAGAAAATATGCGTCTGAAGGAGGAAGAACGATTTGTCTTAACTAGCAGACAAACTAGAAGAAATAGAAATTATCGTGATTGACGGATATTTTCACATTAAGCTAGGAACTTATAAGTATCGTTTAGCAACTAACGCAGCAGACGATCACTACAAAGCTCGTTTACTTCCTTTAAATATATCTAACGCACAGATTGTGCAATCATCTGATCCTAAATATGATTTAAGGCCTGATACTGCCGTATGGGAATTAACTGATTGGTCTGCTGGTGAAGGATTTAAAAAATGGGATAGAGAAAAAGGAAATGGTTATGATTACTCTACAAACATAGATGCTTTACATACTCCTGGAAGTATTCGTTTAGCTCACGCAGTAGAATCTGCTGGAACAAATGTAAACAAAACAGGAACATTAGTAAAAGCTTCTGACAAATTATTACACTTTTCTTCTTCTGATGATTCAGTAGCAACTTATTCTGGAACATTAGCTAATACAACTTGGGATATTCAAGATGCTGGTAGCTCAGATATAGCAGATGACGATTACTTTGGTGTAAGAGGAGACGGAGACGGTAAATATGTATTTATACCAGTTAGCGGCGGACTAAGTGATATATATAGATTTGAAGTTCAAAGTACTTATACTGATGATTTTGCAGATACAGACAAATGGGTAGACACAGATAGTCAAGATGTCTTTGAAAGACCTTTGGTTAAAATTGGTAGTCATTTGTACGTAGTTCATTTAACAGGAGAAAAAATATCTGTTATAGAATACAATGCTTTTACTACTTCTACTCCTCCAGTTACAGGATCAGAAATTTTCGTAGTGCACGAAGGAAACTTAGATGCAGGTAAAAATCAAGGAATTGTAGCTAGAGGAGATAATGAACTATTTGTTTGTGTAAGGACTAAAGCTGGTGAAAGTGTTTTATATAGAATTGTTCCTGGTACTGCTTTAGGTGATAGCTATGGAGTTGAAGTAGCACGTATGCCTGGATTTTCAGTAGATTGTATTTGGTACGCTTCAGGAGTATTACTTATGGCTGGAACTTCTACTACAACTGGAGTAGATGAACGAGTAGTTTACTACGTTAAAGGAACTGAATTTGGAACATTTGGTTTATTAAGACAAGATGCAGACTTTACTGCTGGTAAATTAATAACAAGTACAGATGCTTCTCGTATGGATAGAACATTTTTCTTAGCTCCTACTGGATCATCTTCTAATACTTGGACATTATTTACCATAGATTTATTAACTGGTGCTGTCTTTGGTGGTCCAGAGTTTAGTGCAGTAGTAAATCCAAACTCAGTTGTAGACTTTTTAGGTAGAGTTTTTGTTTCTGAAAACAAAGGCAGCAGCAATACACAGACTTATAGAACTGCTAGTACTTATGCTGCAAGTGGCTCTTTATATAGCTCAGTTCATAACTTTGACATTGGTGAAGAAAAAACTTTAATGTCTATCAGATTAGCTACTGAGCCATTACCAGCTAACACTTCAGTTCAGATACATTATCAGAAAGACCAGGACGGAACTTGGACTTCTGCTGGAACATATGATACAGATGACGGAACAGGAACAACATTTAAAATATCTACAAGTGCTTCTTCTGTGAAATTTAAAAACTTACAATTAAAAATTACATTAAACACTAGTAACTCCGCAGTAACTCCAGTAGTTAGATCAGTTCAAGTTAGATGTACTCCTTCAGAATACGTTAAAGAGTGGGATTTAATTTTAGATATTACTGATGAAGATGCTCAAGCTCAAAGCAGGGCCTTTACTGGATCACAACTTATAGATTATATTAAAGCTGAGGCAGATACAGAAAACATTTTGACGTTTCAAAATGGATATGAAATTTCTGCAAGTGGATCTTACGATACACACAATGTGATGATTAGGGAATACAACTTACAATTAGATACTCCTGGTCAAGGTATAGCTACTATTAAAGTTAGAGAAGTAGAATAATGAAAACTTATAAGGTAAAATAGCAATATGTATCAACCGATTAGTGATTTTTTTGATTTAAGACCTTCAAGGGAAGCTAGATTCGACGTATCTCGTTCTTTAGTATTAACTAGAGCAGACGGTAGTACTAATCTTATATCTTTGATAACTCAAGATAATCAGTCTAAACTTCCTTTTATAAAAACAGACGGATCAACAAGTAATATTAAATTAAGGATTGGATAATGGCTGACAAAACACCAATAAAAGGAACATTTGACTCTTCAGGTGATGCTGACGGTTTATCAGAATTTGTATCAGGAGATACTGTTGGTTATGCACACGGAGGTACTGGACTAACTGCATTAGGATCTGCTTTACAATATTTAAGAACTAATGCTGCTGCTAATGGTATGGAATGGGGAACTGTTGCTGGAGACATTGAAGCAGTAACCGCAGGAGACGGTCTTAGTGGTGGTGGAACAAGTGGATCTCCAACAATTGATTTAGATTTAAATGAGTTAACCGCAGCTGCGGTTAATGTTGCAAACGATTTAATTGCAATAATTGATGCAGATGATAGTAATGGAAGTAAGAAAGAATCTATTGCAGATTTAATTACCGCTATTGCTGGTGTTGGTTTAGGAGCTTCTTCTGGTGTTTTAAATATAGATCCAAGTACTTTATCAGACGGCTCTAGTGTTACAGTAGATACTGCAAACGATTTATTAATTTTAGAAGACGCAACTGACGGAACTGTTTACAAAGTAAAGCCAACTCAAATAGCCTCTGGAAGTGCTAATGCCTTAGAGGACGGAGATTCAGATTTTACAATAACAGACGGTGTAGGAAGTGGAATTCATTACGAACTTGACAATACCGATATGGCTAATTGGAATCAAGAAGGTATACAACTTACAACTAATGGTGGTGTGTTTAGGCACAACCAAACTATTGCACCGACTTTTACTATTGCTAGTGGAGAAGGTGTCGTATTAGCAGGAGCAGTTTCTATAACTGGAACTTTAACTGTAAACGGAACTTTGGTTGTAATATAATGGCTACATTAAGAGTAAACACTTTATCTAAATCAAGTGGAAATAATATAGCTATGAATAATGCTATAAATCTTAAAAGTTACACTACAACAGAAAGAAATTCACTTACTTCTGCTGCTGGAGATATAATCTATAACACTACAACTTCAAAAGCTCAATTTTACAATGGATCCGCGTGGAAAGATTTGTAAATGAGTACTTTAGAAACTAATTCTATTGGAAAATATTCTGGAAATAATATATCTGTTGATGATGCTTTAAATTTAAAGTCATACACTACAACTCAAAGAAACGCACTTACATCTGCTGCTGGAGATATGATCTATAATACAACAGACAGTAAAGCCCAATTATATACAGGTTCAGCTTGGGAAGATTTAGGTGGGTTAGTTTCATTAACTGTTTCATCACTAATTATTGGTGGTGGAGGTGGTGGTGGTAGAGGTGGTGGAGGTGCAGGAGGTTATATAAATAGTTACGCATCAGAACAATCTGGTGGTGCAACATCTACTGCTACAAAAATATTAACATTTTTAGGACAAAATTATACAGTAACAGTAGGTGCTGGTGGTAATGGTGGAACTTCTAGTACAGAAGCAACAGGTGGTAGCAATTCACAATATCATTATGGAATAGCAGTAGGTGGTGGTTATGGTGGATTAATTGATGATCCAGGACACGGAGGTTCAGGTGGTGGTGGTAGATTTTCTGGTGGTAACTCTAATGGTGGTGGCAATAATTTTGCACAAGGATTTCCAGGTGGAAGTAACAATCTTCCTGGAGATTATCCAACTGGTGGTGGTGGTGGTGCAGGTGCTATTGGAGAAACTCCGTCAAGCAGTACAGCAGGAAGTGGAGATGGTGGTGTAGGTTTAGCATCTTCTATAACAGGTTCTTCTGTAACAAGAGCAGGTGGTGGAGGTGGTGGTGCACAACCTGGAGATAGTTTAGGTGCAGGTGGAACAGGTGGTGGTGGAAGTGGAACATCTACATCTAGTGGTAATGGTGGTGCAGGAACTGTTAATACTGGTGGTGGAGGTGGTGGTACTACTTATGGTGGTGGAACTACTGCAACTGGTGGTGCAGGTGGTTCTGGAGTAGTAATTCTTCGTTGGGCTACTGCAGATGCGACAATAGGTGGAACAAGAACAGGTCTAACAGACGGAGGAGTACAAACAGACGGAGATGATAGCTATATTATTTTTACTGCTGGAACAGGAAGTATAAGTTTTTCATCAACTTAAAGGAGAATTATGACTAGTAAAATTAACGTAAATACAATAGAAAAACAAAGCGGAAATAATATTTCTATTGATAATTCTTTAAACCTTAAATCTTATACAACAACACAGAGAAATGCACTAACAAGTGCTGCTGGAGATATGATATACAATAGTACAACTTCAAAAGTAGAACATTATAACGGTTCATCTTGGGTTTCTGGAACATCAGTAGCCACATTAGATTATGTAATTATTGCTGGTGGTGGAGGTGGTGGAGGTTCATCTTCTAACTACACTACTGGTGGAGGTGGTGGTGCTGGTGGATATTTTGCTAGTTATAATAATGAAGCCTCTGGTGGTGGTGATACTTCTTTAGAAAGTGTAAGTGTATTAGCTGACGGTTCAACTACATACACAGTCACAGTAGGTGCTGGAGGTGCTGGTGGTGGTGCAACTCATAGTGGTACAGGAACAAGAGGTAACCCTAGTCAATTTTATTTAATAGCTGAAGGTGGCGGTGGTGGTGGACAATATTCAAGACAAGGAAAAAATGGTGGTTCTGGTGGTGGAGGTTCTAATAATGTAGGTTCTAGTGGTAGCACTGGACTTGCATCAGAAGGAATAGTAAATCAAGGTTTTGCTGGAGGTCAAGGTATAGGATACACTGGAAACTCTGCATCTAGTGCTGGAGGTGGTGGAGGAGCTAGTGCAGTTGGTGCTGCTGGTTCTGGTGGTACTGGTGGAGCTGGTGGAGCAGGAGTAGCATCTACTATTACTGGTTCTAGTGTAACTAGAGCTGGTGGTGGTGGAGGAGGAGCAGGTTCTACTGGAGGTTCTGGAGGTACAGGTGGCGGAGGAGCAGGTTCTTCTGGACTTGGAAATGGAACAGCAGGAACAGCTAACACAGGTGGTGGCGGTGGTGGTACATATTCTTCTACAAGTGGTAATAGTTACTCTTCAAATGGAACAGGTGGTTCTGGTGTAGTCATACTTCGTTGGGCTACTGCAGATGCTACAATAGGTGGAACTAGAACAGGTTTAACAGACGGAGGAGTACAAACAGACGGAGATGATAGCTATATTATTTTTACTGCTGGAACAGGGAACATTACATTTAGTTAGGATATTATGAGTGAATTAAAAACAAACAAAATTTCTACTAATAGCAACAACAATGTTGCTTTAGATAATTCTTTAGGATTAAAAAGCTATACAACTACTCAAAGAAATGCTTTAACTTCTGCTACTGGAGATATGATATACAACAGTACAGACAGTAAAGTCCAGGTATATACAGGTTCAGCTTGGGAAGATTTAGGTGCAACTGCTTTTTCAATAGAATATCTTATTCTTGCAGGTGGTGGTGGAGGTAATACAAGTGATGATACTGCACACGGAGCAGGTGGTGCAGGTGGATATTTATGTAATGTAAATGGTGAAAACTCTGGTGGTAATACATCAGCACAACCAGCATTATTTGTTCCTAAAAGCACAAACTTACAAGTAACTGTAGGTTCAGGTGGTAGCAGTAATTCTCCTGGTAGTAAAAGTGAATTTACCTCAATTATGTCTATAGGTGGTGGAGAAGGACACGACACACAAAATAGTGCTGGTTCTGCTGGTAGTCCAAATGGTAGAACTTCTGGTGGTCCAACGGCTGCAATAACAAACAATATAGCTGGTCAAGGTTCTTCAAGTGGTGAAGGTGTATCATATCAAGGTTCTGGTGGTGCTGGTGGTGCAGGTGCTGCTGGTGCAGACGGTACAAATAATCAAGGTGGTGCTGGTGGTGCAGGTTTAGCATCTTCAATAACTGGTTCTAGTGTTACTAGAGGTGGTGGTGGAGGTGGTGGAGGAACTACTGGTGGTGCTGGAGGTTCTGGTGGTGGTGGTGCTGGAGGTTCTGGTAATAATGCTAGTGGAACATCTGGAACTGTAAACACTGGAGGTGGTGGAGGTGGTTCTGGTATTCTTACAGGAGGAACACCAGGTTCTGGAGGTTCTGGAACAGTTATACTTAGGTGGGCTACTGCTGATGCGACAATAGGTGGAACAAGAACAGGACTTACAGACGGTGGAGTACAGACAGACGGTTCTGATTCTTACATAATTTTTACGGCAGGGACTGGGACAATCAGTTTTAGTTGATATAATAGGAGATATATATGGCACATTATGCATTATTAAACGATAACAACGTAGTTACAGAAGTAATTACTGGTGTTAATGAAGATAAAAAAGATGATCTACCTAAAGGATTTGATTCTTGGGAAGCTTGGTATGAAGATTTTAGAGGTCAAACTTGTAAAAGAACTTCTTATAATACAATTAACAACACTCATCTTAAAGGTGGAACTGCTTTTAGAGGCAATTATGCTGGTATAGGTTATACATACGATACAAAAAATGATGTGTTTATACCACCAAAACCTTTTGACTCTTGGGTAATAGATGAGAGTAAATGGCAATGGAAAGCTCCAAAAGATTATCCTGATGACGGTAAACAATATGAATGGGACGAACCGTCTGAAGACTGGAAAGAAGTATAATTTTTGGGACAGTAGGTAAGCCACCACTTACCTGCTTGTCTCTTAATAATTTCAAACTTTAAAAATTTGTGATACAATCTTGAAATGGATTATTTGATTATATTTTTTGCTGGTTATGCTTGTAGAGATCTCTGGTATTATTTAAAAAATCTTTTAGAAAAATTTACTTTCGAAAAAGAATTTAAAACCATTCAAGATTTAGATGCTGAATGGAATTGGAATAGTGATGACCTCCCATAACGGTTTTACACAAAAAGAAATGCTTAATTTAATATTAGAAGGTCAACAAGATCTAAATAAACGTGTTGATGAAGTACACGAAAAAGTTAATCAAAAAATTTCAAGACAAGAATTAAGTGGCTGGTTAGTAGCCATATCTGCATTAGTAGTCCTAATTAATAATTTAATGTGAAAAATTTATTTAGATTGTGTGTCGTAGCACTTCTATTAATTCCTTACCCAGCATTTGCATATCACACAGAAACACAAACACCTTACGGTATTACTAATACTTTAAATAGTGACGGCAGCATTACTGTTAGCTGGCAAGAAAGTGACGGCTTAGAAGACAATCAACCAGAATATTACATAGTATATATAGGATTAACAGAAACTGCTGATGATGTATCAGTACAAACTACTTTTGGTTTTACAGAAGCATTGTCCTGGCAAAGCTATGTTTTTACGGCAGAATATTTATACAATAATTTGTCTGTAAATAATCAAAAAATTTATGCAAAGGTTAAAGCATTTCACGATACTAATGGAACAACAAGTGATTTCACACCAGTAGAAAGTGTTTTATACAATTATGAATATGTACCTACATCTAGTAGTACATCTACATCTAGTACTACATCTAGTACTACATCTAGTACTACAACTACATTACCTCCACCTCCACCTGCACCAGATCCAGAGCCAGAGCCTCCACCTCCACCTGAGCAAATAGAAGTTGTTATGGACGACGGAACTGTTGCAGAATATACTGAAACAGAAATTGAAGACGGTACAGTAGAAAGAGATAACGAAAGACAAAAAAATGAAGAGCTTTATGGTTGTTATATTACTGATATTGCTTTGGAACGTGGTGATTGCGATATTCCTGAAGAAGCTATAATTGAAGAAGATGAGTTATATGAAGAGATTCCAGGAGGAGATACCGAAGAAGAAGTTCTCGATGATGATTTTGTGGTACTTGAATTGGACGATGAGTATGAAGATGAAGAGATTATCGAGCTTACTGAAGAAGAAATACTCGAACTTGAAAAACAAATGGAAATTGATGCTAAAGCATTGGAATTGGAAGAAGAACTTGAAATACTTGATTTTGAAACTGAAGAGGAAGCAGAGGAATTTGTTGAGACATATCTTGAAATTGAAGAATACATAGAAGAACTTGATGAATTTGAAATAGAAGAAATAACTTTAGAAGATATACCTGAAGAAATAATTTTAATCACAGAGGAAGAGATAGTAGAAGATGAAAAAGAAATTGAGCTTGAATCAGAGCCACTTACCGAAGATATACAGATCGAAGATATTCCCGAAGAAGATGAGGAAATACTTCCTGAAGAAGTGGTTGCACAACAGATTGAAGATATAGAAGAAACTATTGAAGAAATTGTTATTGAAGAAATTGAAGAACTTGAAACCGAAGAAGTTATACAAATCGTTGAAGAAATTGCTAATGTCGGAGTGGAAAATCTTGCAACTGCTAGCGAAGAAACTATTGAAGTGGTAGCAAAAGTTGTTGAAGAAGTAATACAAATCGCTCAAACAGAAGAATTAACTGAAGAACAAGAAGAAGTTGTTGCAGAAGTTTTTAACTTAGAAGAAACTGAAGACGTTGAAATTATTGCTGAAGCTATTAAAACAGACGAAGTAGTAGCTGAAGCCGTAGAAGAATATGTTGAACGTGCAGTAGAAAATGCAGACGTAGAAAATTACACTCTTGCTGACGTTGTAACTGAAGTTCAGTTTGAAACTTTTTTAGAAAATCCAATAGAAACTTTTATAGATATTGATATACAAGAAATAAACCTTTCAACTATTGGAGATGATATGACTACTGATCAGCGTGAAAAAGCACAAGAAGTTGTAGTGCCAGTTATTTTGACTAGAATAGCTTCTATGGCCGCATTTATTTTTAGGAGAGGTAATGTTTAATAAACTATGGAAATGGTTTGTCGAAGCAATTAAAGAAACATTAAATTTAAGCTGGACACTTGTAGGTTTGGTTATTGCGACCCTAACGCTTACTGGAAGTGCCCAGCAGATTACTGGTCTTGCGACTTTAATTACTCTTGTAATATGGCTATTAACGATTGGATTTAGAAAATGAAAGCACAAGTTAATTTAGGACAGATATTACAAGGTGGTTTAGCTGCTTTAGTTGGTTGGTTATTTAAAACAGTTAATGATCTACAACAAGAAGTAGCAACATTAAAAGCACAAGTTATTGCATATCAAGATAGTATTAGCGGGTTTAATCAAAATTTAATAATAATAGAAGAAGTTATTAGAGAAATATTATTTAAAGTCGGTGGTTAATAATGCCTTGTAACTGTGAAAATTTATGTTGTGGGTGTAAACTACATTGTAAAGGACATAAATGAAGATACAAGTAATAAGAACACAATTCGGTAAAGACGCAACAAATGGTTTGGTATTTATAGACGGCCAATTTGAATGCTATTCTCTCGAAGACCAATATCAAGCAGTAAAAGTAATGCACGAAACTTGTATTCCAGAAGGAGAATACAAAATTAAATTAAGGACCGTTGGAGGTTTTAATCAAAGATACACCAAGAAATATCCAACGTTTCACAGAGGTATGCTTTGGATAAAAGATGTTCCTGGTTTTGAATATATACTCATACACCAGGGGAATAATGACGAGCACACCTCAGGTTGTCTCATAATTGGCGACAGTCAACAAGATTTAGATGTTAATTTTAACGGTATGGTCGGAAGTTCCGCCAATGCGTATCAGAAACTATATAAAAAAGTTTCTGCTGCAATACTTAAAGGCGATGACGTAACCATAGAATACAGTAAGATCAATTTGGAAGAAGGCGGCGCGGAAGAAGGGTGTCCCAAAGGTGACAAGATAGATAATATCGATAAAACCTTAGAACGAATTGAAACTAAGTTAAAATTAAGTAAGTTAATAAAATAAGGAGACATATGTCAGACGAATTGAAAGATATGCTTGAGAGAGCATTTTGGACTTTCGTTGAAGCCTTTATTGGTGCATTAACAGTTGCCCCACTCGTAGGAATTGAAGCTGAAACAGTTCAGCTTGCTGCTCTTTCAGGTGGTGCTGCTGCCTTATCTGTGGTAAAAACTTTTGCCAAGAAACAGGTAAGTAAGTAATGCCTAAATACGGAACTAAAAAGCTTAAGAAAAAAGCTAAAGTTGGCGGCTTCAAGAAAAAGAAATAATAAAAAAAGACCTGAGCAATTGCTTGTCCAGGTCTTTTTTACATAACTACGAGAGTAGTATGTTAACTTTATTATACCTTAAAAGGGAGCGTCAGTATCATTTTCTACTTTAGCTGATCCTACGGTTGGAAAAGTTTTTACAATATTAAGGTATTCACTACCTTCTTCTTTATCTAATTCAACACCGATAAAATTACCGATATATTTATTAGGATCAAAAGAAGTTTCTCCAGCAGATACATCTATCTTTAGAGCTTTCATTACCTCAATCATCTTCCATTTAGAATTTTTAGTGAACATTGTCCACATTTTGAAATTAACTCCTTTAACTTCAATTTCCCAAACCCAACCTTCGTTTCCACTCTCGCTCAAGTGATCCTTCACAGAAACAATCTTACCTTCGTAATCTCCTGCTTCTAGATCAAACTTAGCTGAGCCTTTAAGGTCGTCTTCAGCTATTATTATTTTCTTGGCTTGCACCATTTTTTACCTCCAATTGGTCGTGGAGAAAGTAATCATCTTGAGCCCACAAATGTAAACCTAGTCCTACTCTCATAGCACAACGTTTGTGAGCGTCAGAAATAGCAAGTTTTAATCTCTCGCCATTGTTCATACGTTCCCCTGTTTTTCTATTAGTTACTTTATATGGTTTATCAACTGAGCCACCTTCTTGTATAGTGACTATTTCTCCGTCGATTTTGAGTTTTAATTCAAGAACGACACCAGTTAGACAATTTCCATAATCCTTATGTTCATCATAGATTTCTCGTACGACAGTTTGTTCATAAGGACCACAATGCAACAACAATCTTTGAGTGACTGCACTATGTTCTACATAGTCGCCAAACTTTCCTGGAGCTGCACCTTTTACTAAACCTTGAAATGGTTTAGCTAATTCTTTAAGATTTTTCACGTCTTGTTCCTTCCTCCATAGCTACGGCCCACTTAGGAGCAGAAGCTGAATCACAATTAATAACTTGTAACTTTGGCTCCTCTGCCCAAGCTTGATCAATAAAAGTATCTCTTATAGTTTGAGTATTTTTACCTCTTTTAGAAGAAATAGCATCAAGAGCTCTTAACTTTGGTACAAATGTTGGTCCAACAACTGCACATAAAAGAGTAATCTGCTCTTCTGTCAAATCTCCTAGCAACCACCTAAAAAACTGTGGTAAATCCATAACTTTATATTTGTAAGGTTTAGAACTATGAAAAACCATATCTCCTACTTTATAAGATCCCTTTTCTTCTACATCTTTACTAATGTATTGGTCTGTAAAAGTCTTGACTCTTTTAGTAGCATCTTGAGCGTGTGAAATTGGAATTCTAGCTACTACCAATTTTTCAAGTGGTGCGTCGCTTAGAAAAAAACCGATTTCAGTATTCTCAATTTCATCTGCTGAACTAACTTCTTTAGATAAATCTAAAGCTTCAGACACAGAATCTATATTTTCCATAATTTCCTCTCTCCATTATGCAGGTGTTTATTACAACAGGGCTGCCTTTTAACACCTGCACAACGGTTAGTATGCCCTAACAAAATAACTTTAAACTTGTTAAATTTATAATTGTCATAAAATTGATAAATTATCCCAACCGTCTTTACCTATTGTTAGAGTTAACACTCCTGGGTGCGACCAGAGGCCTGTTCTGGCCTTAAAATCGATACTTTTATCGATTGCGGGACATTGAAACCAAGTTCTATCTCCTTGCTGCATAGAGCGAAAATGATGATAATGAGCAGAAATCAATATTTCAGCTTCTCCTGGCGGCAACCAACCAAACATCTGACCTTTCCACCAATTTAAAATTTTATTTGTTGGATCTCCACTACCAGTAGTCATATGTCCGTGAATAAAAGCAACTTTAATTCCATATATTTCTATAACTTGATGAAAATCATCTGCTACATTTACTTTGACTTTGTCATATCTAGGATTTTGTTCCATAATCTCTCCACAAATTTTAAGGTGCATAGTATCACTATTGTCTAAACGATTTGTAGTCACACTTCCCTTCCCAGAGCGAGACATCTCACCGTGATTTCCTGGAACTCCAGCTAAAATAATTTCATCTACTATTGGTAAAAATGTATCTACGCATTTCATTATTAATTTTCTAGCTAAATGATATTGTTCAGCTAAAGTCAGTTCGATATTAAATGGCTGCGAGTCATAAAATCCGTGACAGTTCTCAGTTAAATCTCCCATACCTACTAAATACACTTGTTTAATTTGCACACCAGCTTTACGAAGGTGTCTAATACGATCTACTGCTGAAGTCAAAGCTAACTCTAATCTTGCAACAGTAGCCTCAACTCCTAGATCGGATTTTCCGAGTTGCCAGTCACTCATCATAAATAAAAACGCCTGGTCTCCACCAAATTTTTTCTTTTTTAATTTAGGTTTACGACTTATTACTTTTTCTAATTTTGCAACATACTCATCACGAAGAGGATTTTTCCTTCTTACAATTCCTTTAAAAGCATAAAAAGTTTCAACATTACCACCTTTTAATTGTGCGTTCCAGCTACTTGCCCTGACTTTACCGTCTATCTCATAATGTTTAGGATCAAATCCCCATTGCATTAAAATTTCATCAAATTTATTTTTGTAGTTTTTATCTGTTCCTACGTGAGTGATTTCTCCAAGACCAGTAGTTTCATCAAAGTCGTAAGTTGGTCTCCAGCCGCTAGGAAAATAATTATTTCCTAGATCTTCTGGCTTATCGCTCATTAGTCACTACTTTGTAGTAACCAAAAGAGAGTTTCTTGATCAATAACATAGACAATCCTTTCTCCGTCTGGTTTGCGTCTTTTACCACTACCTACTAATTTTTTCCAAGCCAAGATTACCATTGCAGTAGGACGTTTTTTATGGGCTTTTTCTTTGGCTTTAAATAATTCTTGAGTGACGTTTAAATTTTGTCTAGCTTTTGCTTCGATAACAAATTCACAACTATCAGCAGTAAATTCTATGTCACCAATATCGTTAGATCCACCTTCTGCAAGTCTTTTAGCGTCAGTATATCCCTCCGCAATTAGCTTGTTTACTAGCGAACTTTCAAATGATGTGCCTTGTTTTTTAGGTTTATTCATCTAAGTTAAAATCTTGAAACATTTTGTCTATTTCAAATTTTAACTCAGCTTCTTGCTTAGTGTTAGGATATCGACCTGGATAATTTTCGTTGTTCTTTTGAATTATTTGTTCAGTAATGTATAATGCGCTGCTAATTGTGCTCATTAAAAACTCTGGATCCATTATTTCTCGCATTTTTATATACAGACCGCACACAACCATTAATATATCTTCTGTTAAAAGGATTTCGTGCTTTTCTACTTCTTCTTTAAAATGTTCTAATATAGTCGTAGCAAATGGATTTGATGCAAAAGGATTAAAATCTTCATCGCCTGAAAAAAATGGCTGGTTTATATCTGACATATTGTTATAGTAGCATACACGATGTTATTGGAGGGAAATGATTAATAAATTAGAAGACACACTTGCAATTATGTCTACCGTGTGGGCTAATAGCGGCGGAGGATTTGCATTTTTATCAGAAAAAAATTCTAAATGGACAGATAATAAAGTTCATTGGGCCAATTATAAAAAGATAAAGGATTTTGTTTCGCAGCAAGATCCAAACTCTGACATTTATTGGACACCATTAGTATTTGAAGACGCACAATCTAGGAAGGCCGAGAACGTCAAGAAGCAGCAAGGTGTATTATTTGTAGATGTAGATGAACTTAATGTTGATTGGGAAGGTGGAATTAAATTAGCACCTGAGCCTTCAATAGTTTGGACTACAAGTAAGACACGCTGGCAAGGAATTTGGTTGCTTGATGATCTAATTTCCCTGGAAGAACAACAAGAAACTAATCGTAGACTTGTATATCATATTGACGCAGACAAAGGTGCTTGGGACGCAGCAAGAGTATTGCGTGTGCCTATGTCAATAAATGCTAAAAGAAATGGTGTTGTTGGAAAAATTAAAAAAATGGATTTTGATTGTACATATACTTTAGATGACTTTGATTCCATACCAAATGTTAAAACTACAACCATTGCTCCTGCGAAAGTCCCTACTAAAATAAATAATTTTAAGATTGAGACTTTACCATTGGAAGTTCAGTATTGGGTTACGATTTCTAAAGAAGAATATCTTTCGCAAAAAGATATAGATAGAAGTGAGTTGTTGTATAGATTAGCTACCAAGTTAATAAAGAATAATTTTTCGGCTGAAGATACTTTTGGAATTTTAGAAGGCACATTGTTTAACAAGTTTAAGAATAGGCCTGAAACATTAATGAAAGAGATACAAAAGGCAAAAGCAAACGCAAGCCAATAGTTCCATTTCCCTACTGAAAGTAATTTTATAAAACTTTTTAAAAAAATTTTTTTATAGTGTGCCTAAATTAATAGACACACTATAAATATTATTATTTTTGATTGAAACTAAATACTCGTTGATCTGATCTAGTTACTTTTATTGGTAAGTCAATACCAAAACAATCCCAACATATTCTATTCCAATCTTTATTTGTTAACTCGTCATATTTCATATTGATACTAAAACCGTCATACATACTCATTAACAATTTTTTAATTTTGTCTGTAACTATGTATTCTGTTTTGTAACTAACATTGTCAAATAATTTACGATTTTCAAATGAAGGTATAGAAATTATGATCTCATTATTTTTTTCTGTTTTTTGGATATCTTGAACAATATCTTTATATTCTTTGTCAAAAGATGTATCATAATTAGACATTAAGTAGTCATTGATACTACCGTATTCTAAAACTATTTCCTCCATATCTTGAACTTGATTAGTAATACTACAACTAGCATTATCATATCCATAATATGGATCGTGATACTCATAATTAACTCCGTTATAAGTATATGAATTAACAAATGATCTAGATTTATAACTAGTATTTGAAAACCATATACCGTCAACTGTTTCACCTTGATTTGGATTGATAATGAAAGTATTTTGATCATAAGCTGGATTATTAGTCAAGAAAACTAATTTATCAGTTCCTATAATCTCACTTAAAAATTCTGTTATACCTTTATTAGATAAAAAGTTATCTTTAAGATTTTTAAGTAATGTATTATTAAATACTCTAGTATCTGACATATTTTTGGTAGGCTCTACACAATCTAGAACTCCATTATGTGCAAATACTGTATTTTTATTCACTTCGAATGGGTGACAATTAGCAAGGTTAGTTTTGCCTGAAGTAGCAATTCTACAATGTATTAATATATCACTTTTCTTACTGAACTCATTTTGAATATCTAATGCTTTTTCGATAAATTTCTTATTTTCCATACTTTTAAATGTATTAATAATATTATTATCGTCAATCCAACTGATACCGAAACCGTGACTATTGTTATTAGCCATAGTTTCTAATGTGCTTTCGGAAATAGTTCCTACACCTTTAGGTATACTTGCAATGATACACATATTAACTATCCTCTCTTTCATATCCATTTAAGTTATCATAACTAAAGATAGAATTTAATAATCTACCTTCGGCTGTTTCGTTATTCCATTCTTGTTGTTGAAATAATTGATCATCACGTTGATATTGATTTGAATTAATATCCTCATAAAATACTTGTGTAGTGCTTTCGAAATTCTTAACACTATTTACAAGTTTTTCTTTTTTGATCCATTTTCTTACAACAAAGAAATTGAATAGATTAGGAAACCTATATCTATTAGCTCTGATAAATAACATAAAATTTGTTACGCTATTTTCTTTAAATCTAGCTAAATCTTGATAGGTCATTGCAGTTGTAAATTCATACATTGCTTGTATGAACTCAACATTTTTTAATAACCTATTTATTTTTAGATTAGATCTAAAGTATCTAAGCTCTACTGTTGCAGAATTTACACTAACTGCTTGTCTACTAGCACTATTAAGTTTATATTTTACAACTCTTGCAAAATCACTTGGCTTGTAAAGATAAGCCCATTGGTTATCCTCGCCAATACTTCTTTGTGCAATACTTGCAATTAATTTAGGATTATCATAGTGCATTGATAGGAAAGCATAATATTGGAAAGTATTAGTGAAACTATCCTTATCTAAATGTATATGCCCTCCGCAAGGTCCATAATATCCTTTTGCAACTTTACCTGCATTCTTGAATGCTTTGAATTGCGTTTCTGCAATAATTAGTCCAGCTTTAAAAGCTCTAATTGTCATTGGCATACTAACAAATTCGATGTCAACTGAACTATCTTGTTTAGCAATCCATACTGGATTAGCACTAGTACCATAAGCACCAAAACTAACATTTAATATTGCAAGAAATTTGAACATTTCTCTTAATATATCTTTACGATTTATATAAGGTGCATTATCACGATCTTGTGAATAACAATCATCTGTTTCACAATATGTACTCTCCTCGTAATCGTTTTCTGCGTCATAAGTTTCACAATCTCCGCATTGTCTTGATGCGCCTCGATACACTAATTCTAATTCCATTCCCATAGGTAGAAATTTCATTAGTTCTGGCATAGTATTATTTTTGTAATACTTTGTTTGTTTACGCCATTCTTGTAGTTCGTAAGTAATAAATTCACCTGTTATTGGGTTAAAATCTAATACTTCGTGTCCGAATGGCTTATAACTATAATCAAATGGATATACTGCTTGTATACCTATTGGATAGTAAGGTCCTACTTTTGTATATCCGTCTGTATTAACATTATCTGTATATCTCATCATTTGTTTAGCAAAAGCATTTTTACTAACTGCGTCACTCATACTTTGAGTTAAGTGAACGAAGTTAGACATTGCTAAACTATTACTATCTATAAAGTTAGATAGTATTTTTTCGTTATAACCTTTATTTTGCAATATATAAATATTACTAGTAAAGTTATTTGCTTTAGTTTGTTGTTTTCTAGCTTTAGTCATTATTTCTCCATTTCCATACATAGAATGCAACACGCATATACAAATCCATAACTATTTCATATAGCCAACCTGAAATTGTCCATGCGCCAATTAAATAAACTGGGACTAATATCCAAAAATAAAATTCCCAGTTACTTATATTTTTTATCATTTATGATCTCCTCCATTTCTT
>VTLG01014093.1_pt1 | contig 22526 bp, 19 predicted proteins | sample 4694571 | NCBI WGS metagenome assembly VTLG01 (sample SAMN12604809, study PRJNA352737) | marine metagenome | biome: ENVO:00000447; feature: ENVO:00000209|ENVO:00000569|ENVO:01000036; material: ENVO:00002151; isolation source: viral sequences binned using virsorter ...
TGCTACATTTACTATATTTGGTGCCGCCATTTTTATCCCCTATTTGTTATCCACCGAACACGATTGACATTGCGATTGCTTTTCCAGTAGAAGCACCCCCTAAATTATTTAGAGCTGTTGTTGCATTTGCAACATCTGATAGATTAGAACCAGACGCTAATGCGTTTGCAACTGCATATTGTGAAAAAACAAGAATTTCTACTATGTCACTTGAAGATGCTCCACTTGCAAGAGTTACAGTATTTCCACCAGACACTGTAAAATCGCCTTGTTGTTTATTTAGTTTAGAACCATTTAAAAATACTTCTAAATTATCACCAGTAAAAGAAAGAGTTTGTGAAGCTGCATCTGCACCAGTAAATACAGTTTGATTGGAAGTTGCAACATAATTAAATCTAGTTGGTGAAGCAAGGTTACTAGGTTTACCAGTTCCCCTTATGATAATTTCATCATTATTTGCTGGTGTATATTGAAATGTTACAGTTCTAGGTGATGTAAATGTATAGTCAGTAGATGGTACTAATAAACTACCATTTGAAAATACCATAAATTCATCTATAACACTATATATATTCGTTAATGTAAATGCAGTTGTAGATCCATTTGCAGTAAATTTATCTATTTGTATTTGACCTTCACCTAAATTTCTTACAACTATTTCTGAACTATTAACAGGTGCAAAGGTAAATGTTAATGTTGATCCACTTATACTATAGTCTGTAGTTGGTGTTAAATGTTGACCATTATAAAATACTACAGCACCATTAGTTGTAAAATTATTTGATAATGTAAATGCAGTTGCAGATCCATTACCTGTAAATGTTTCTCTTATAGTATTATTGGTAGTACTAGTTCCAGATATTGTAACAGTTTTATCTACACCAGTTCCAGATGCAGTTACACCAGCACCTACAAAGTTGATTGAACTTGCAGCTGTTGATAATGCACTACCTTCATCTTTTATTGTTATTGCAGAACCACTAGCAGATGATGCGATTGTAACACTATCGTTAGATGCATTTGTAGTAAGTGTAATATTAGAACCAGCAACGAATGTTAAAGTATCAGTTGAACTATCTGCTACTACATCACTTTGACCAGAAACTGCAATGGTTTTGAAAGCAAGACTTGCACCACCAGCACCAATTCCTAAATTAGCAGGAGTAATCTTTTTCAGTACACCACCATCATTTATTAAAACATGGTCTGCATCTGAACTAGAAGTCGTGGTTGCGCCTGCATCAGCGTTACCAGTTGTTATAACAGTTCCAGTTGCATCTGGAAAAGTAATTGTTCTGTCTGCTGTTGGATCTGTTACTGTAAGAGTAGTTTCGTTTGTATCAGCAGTTGCACCTTCAAAAACTATATTTTTATTTGGATAAATGTATATTCCTGTACTTGCAATTGCAGCTATATCTGAATTATTATTTCTTAAATATATAAATTGACCTGTACTTGCATTTACATAAGTACTACCTACATTAGAATGTAAAAGAGAATATGTAGCTGTTCCATTTTGATCTATATGACTAAAACCAGCAAAATCTGCATATCCTTGATTTCCTAAATGAACTTTACCAAATTCAACAGTTGCATCAGTATCTAATCCACTAGTTGGAGTTAGAGCATTTGTAGTACTGGTACTTGCAGCCCAACCCATATATCCATGTGCAGAACATTGATAATACAAAACAGAAGGAGCATCTTCTGCTACTACAATTTGTGTATATGCACCAGAACTTCCTGGCGTTCCACTATTTGTAACACCAGTAGTATATGCAGTAGTTTTAGCTGCATCTAAATAAAACCTAAGAGGGTGACTAGAGTTACTTGAATCAGATTGATCAAACTTATAAGTATTCTTTGGAATTAATTTTAAAAATGGAGAAAATACACCATTAATTTTGTATTTATTACTAGAACCAGTTCCATGATATGGGTGTGCAGCTGCTGAAGTTGCAACTGTTACATATAAAGTTTGAGCAGATGATTCAAACGCTGTTGCATAGTGATCTGAAATAGTAACAACATTGCTACTTCCATCACGCATATACATTTTTCGGTCATGCGTGTTAAATGCAACTTCACCCTCAACCAAATTAGATGTTGTCGGTATGGTTGAATGAGTGTGCGACCTTTTAAGTTTTACATCTATAGCCATTAGGCGTTTCTCCTATATGACTATTTAGAATGTTCCACCATCAAGGGAATTAGAAACTCCCCATGTATCATTATTGTAGTCATATATCGCAATTTTATCAGAAGATCCACCACCATCTAATGCAGTTAAAGTATCTGCTGTATTTGCAACCAAAATAGAACCTTTTGGAATTGTGGTTAATCCTGTACCACCTTTTGTAGCTCCAATTGCAGTTGCATTCCAAACACCAGTTGCTATTGTTCCTAAAGTTGTAATGGATGTTTGTCCAGCATAGCTCGCATGAATATCAATTGAATTAGCACCTACAGAAATTCTGTTTGCTGTTCCAACAGCATCAATTTGTGATCCAGTTTTGGTCAGACCATCACCAGCATTTAGATTACCAGCACCAGAAAATTGTGTGAATGATAATGAAGTTGATCCTATAGTAATTGTACCATTGTTTGTTAAAACAAAACCTTGATCAGCATTAGTTCCTTCTTCTACAAAAACAAATGCACCAGCAGTAACATCAGTACTACTATCAAAGTCAGTTGCTCTTGTTGGAGCTCCACTTGCGTTTACTGTGTACACACCATTTTCTGTAGCAGTTGATTGATCTTTTAAAAGTATTCTATCTCCAGTTGCAACTGATACACCACCAACTGTTTGTCCATTTGCAAATGCAGTAGCTAAAGTTCCATTTGCAGTTGTAGCAACTCTTACAGATTCTTTAATATCCAATCCTTGAAGTTGTCCATCAACGTAACCTTTGTTAGCAGCATCAGTTGTATTTACTGGAGTACCAACATTTTCAATTACGTTACTGGCTGCATCTATATTTCCTGCTGGATTTAACTTTAGATCTCCAGATGAAGTTGATATCGTTTGTGCATCTGCATCACCTAATTTTATATTATCTACAGTTATAGCTTCAAATGCACTTGGTGTTGGTGAAAGTGATACCACATTACCAGAAACTGCAAAATCAGCAGTTCCTGCTCCACCAGTAGTATTAAATGTAGTATTTGATAAAGTACCACTTGCGTTTGACATCATAAAACTTCCATCTGCAACTGCGTTAGGAAGGGTAAATGTTATATCACCACTTAAAGCAGCTGCACCTTTAATAGAAGTAGTACTAGTACCATTATTACCAGCTTCTCTTAACTTAATAGAACCACCAGCAGTTGAACTTATACCAACTATTAAATCATCTATTCTTTTATCACCATCAACAATAATTGCTGATGATGCAGTTAATGTTCCATGAACATGATCCATCATGTCTGTAAAATATTGACCACCAACAACTGTTACATTGTTTGATGCATCACCTATGAAAAATCTTTTTCCATTATTTCCTTGTGTTCCAGCTCCATGTGTATACGCTAATTCACCATTTTCAAGTGATGATGGCGCTGTGGAAGCCGTAGACTTTTTTATTTGTAATGTAATTCCCATTTTTTATATCCTCTCTAAAAACTTCCAGAATTTAGCGTAATGTCCGCTGTTGAATCTAGTTCATTTCTTGCTGTCCATTTTTGTGATGTACTATTATATTGTAGTATTGCACCATTTTGTAATCCTACAGTAGTAACATCAACATTACTAATGTCATTTAAACTGATAGTGGCCGCAGCCGCCTGACCAGCAGATGGGCCTTGTGGGCCTGGAACTGTAACACGAATTACTTGTGGTTGATTTGTAATTACTGCCATTTTTAACTCCTATTATTATGCCCTTGATACACTTGGATTGATAGTTGCAATCCCTTCTACTACTCTTGTTTTTGTTCCACCTGGCAACGTCAAATTAACATCATAAACATATTTACCAAATTCAAGTGCAGATGTTTGTGCATCAGTTAAAGAAATTGTTACTTGTCCATTTGTTCTAGGTGTTTCAAATGTTACATTGAAACTTATTGAAGTTGCTGACTCATACGTTTTTCGTAATTGAGCAATTCCAGAATATCCTGTTAAATCAATAGCTGTTCCATTTCCATCTTCAACTGTTATTGTTGTTGTAAATGTTGCACCTTGATCTATAAATAAATTCGATATTGTCGCCATAAAACAAAAAAACTCCTTCTTCTTCTATTTATAATGTTTAAACCCTTTATGCAATCGCAAGAAAAATATATCTTGCACCATTTACATTGATTGGACAACCACCATTTCTTGCTTCACTCAATGTTCCAACACCATTTGTATATGAGTTCGCCTTTACTGTAAAACCATTTGCAAATGGATCTATAACATCTTCTCTAACTGCTACATCTTTTCTATTTAAATATGTGAAATAATCAGAAGATGCTCCAATTGATGTATTTGTTCCAGCAGATCTAATATTAGATTGATAATAATATGAATGATTAGATTGATGTGCATCTCCAGCTTCAAATACTATCCATGGCCCTTTATCATCTTCTCTTTTAATCAATATAAATCTTGCATTACCAGAAAATCCACAATTAACATTTACATCACTTGTACCACTTCCAAGATAATATCCAACTCTACTTACACCAGGCGAACTTGCAAACATTATACACTGATGATAATAAGGATCACTACCACCAGAATTAGCTGATTTACCAATATCAAGTGTTATATCTGTAGATGATACTGAAAGATTGCCTCCAGCAAAATGACTACCAGATGCATCATCAGTAGATCCGACAGCAATAGTTCCATCTCCAACATAATTTGGTGTATTTGTGTTTGTAAATGAATCATCTGCTTTATATGTTCCCACCCCTGTAGTTGGATGATATAGGTGTGATCCAGTTCCTAACCCAAACATCACTTTCATACTAAATGCATCACCAGAACCAGCTGGTGTCAGATCTTTGTGAAAAACTTCCCAACCAGTATTTAAACTACCATAAGGACTATAATTGGTAAGAGAAAATCTTGACATTTTAAATATTAACATTTCTGGAGCTACACCCAATGCATGAGGTTTTGTCATAGCAGAACCACTTCCACGATAATGAATTATATCCATAAAACCTTTTGCTCTTTTAAACATATGAGTATATATGTCTGGATCTGCAATAGTAGAAGAACTGTTATTTGTTTGCCACATTCCTCTGGTATCTGGATAAGTAATACCAAAACCAGATGATATACTAAAAGGATTTGCACTAACTTGACTAGTTGTTGGCCACAGATCTGATGATCTACGAGCATCATAATTAGTTTCGTTAGTAACTGATGGAGCATATGTACCCCAACCTCTGGTCATAATTCTCATCATGTTATAAGTACTACTTTGAGAATTTGCATCATTAACTATTACTAAGTCTGGTTTAAATAACACAGGATTTTGATGATCATTATATGTTGAAGTAGATGAAATAGCGCCAAAAGTATGACTTTGCTGACCTATACCATTAATATTACTTCCAAAACTAAATTGATCACCTATATTTCCAACTCTATTTTTTGCTCTAGAAACAGCATAAATTTGTTTTCCTTCAGATGGAGTTATTTCATCTCTACGAACAGCTACATACAAATAAGTATCACCAGCAATGTTCCAATTGTAACTGTTTGCCGTTCCAATGGCATTTGATCCATAACTTATACCAGAATAAATACCGCCTGCCGAACTAGGTGCATCAGTAGTGCCATTACCATTTCCTGCTCCTCTTACTTCAAACCCATTCGTCATAGGATGACCGACATCTGCACTATGATGAAATTGACCTCTATTGTGAATAGTATGCTGACCTACATTGTGAGGAGAATTATCTCCATATTGAGAAGTTGCATCATAACTCTCACCCATATTCCAATCCCAACCTCTCGTTGTATCAAACATAACCCAACTTGTTTGAGTTCTGGACATATTTTTCATCATTACCCATTGAGGCTCCCAACCTAAATCAACAAATACACCACTATCATATACACTAGGCCCATATGCAGATGCAAGAGATGTTGATCTTTCATGATATATACTAGTATTACCAGCTTGTGCAGTTGACCAACCATTTCCAGTATATGTTCCTACTGCAATGTTTCCTGTAGTTTTTTGGTCTGCAAACAAATATGCCATATATTTTTGATTGGTATTATTACCAGCTCTTTTTGTATTATAGTTAGGTGGTGAGTGATTATCTGGATACCCACCAGAAACACCCTCAGCGTGAGAAACAGTAAAATATGTGCTTGTCGGAGTTGCAACACCATTAGCACCACCAGTTCCACCAAAATTTTTATAAGGATGTGCAGTATCGTGTTGATTACCCCAATTACTGTAAGTGTTTGGTTGAAATTGATTTTTTTGATCTAAAAACCCCATTGAATTTGGAAGATCTTTATGCCACACTCTTGAATATCTACTATTTTGATCTACTTCACTTAGTATAATCATTGCAGGCTCAACTTGTAAATTATGTGAAATTTGTCTATTAGCAGTTCCATCGCCTGTCCACTCTACAATATCAAAAAACTTTGGATACGCTTTCATTCCCCAAATAAAATATTTTCCACTATCAGAAGATACTGGTGCTACTGGATTTATTCCAAGTTTAGTTCTATCAAAATAAGTCATTCCACTATGACTAAACTTGTAATTATTAGCATAACTTCCTTGAAAAGGGCTAGCGGAATCTCGAATTTGATATGGCTGATCAGAATTATTTGAACCTACATTTCCTGTTTGTTGATAATTAGCTCTTACTGTATCTATAACTTGATTATCAGAATATGTCATTCTATTACTTCGATTATTGCCTGGAGTAGTATCTATAGTTTTATCTCTTTTAGTATTACCCCAAAAATAAAAACCTTTATTAGCACTCGTATTACTCCAAGTATATTCTGAATCTCTTATTGCTATATAGAAATTACCACCATTGCTGTTCAATAAAGAATTAGATGTATGTACAGCACCTGTACCTTTAAATCCTTGACTATGTACATTCATATGTGTAGTTCCAGAAGTACCAGCAGAATGATATGAAGTATGTCCTGCTTGACTCAAAGTTTGGCTGTAACTAGTATTAGACCAAAATGACCAAGGCCTTCTGATAAGCACATCTCCACCATAACTACTAGAACCATACCATAATTTTTTATCTATTAGTAAATCAGGATCTGTGAAGCTTCCACTTGTTATCCCACCAATTGTACCAGAATATCGAAAAGTCCATATTGTTTGAGGACGCCAACCTAAATTTACACTAAAATTAGCACCACCAAATTGTCCACATTTAATCATAGAAGATGAACTATCGTCACTAGCCCATAGGTATGCGATATATTCTCCATTATTTTCATTTGTAAATCCACTAGCATGACTTGCACTATGACCAACTGTAAAATTTGAAGTTGTAGGCATTACAACATTAGTTCCATCACCCATATTGTATTTTAGCCAAAAAGTTTGATTACTTTGATATCCCAAGTTGGTTTGTGCTCCAACATTGCCAGGATCGCTTGGTAGATCAGAATACCAAACACCTTGTTGACCATATGTAGTATGAGATCCTTCCATTTCTGGATATAATTTATACTTTAAACTACGAGCACTAGAAGGTGATTGATTTATAACAAAAAGAGAATCAAACATGGGGTATTGTGGATTGCCTCCCCACTCATCTATTTCATTTGACACATTCACTCTTTTTATAATCATAAAATATGGTATAGATTGTAAATTATGAGAAATTTGGCGATTTAAAGTTCCATCGCCTGTCCATTTGACTATATCAAAAAATTTAGGTTTTGCTCTAAAAGTATAACCTAAATATCTTTGACCTATTGTATTCATATTATTAGTGAGTTGTGAATTCCCATATCCCCATTTATAACCACTTGTTGTATATTGAAAAAAATTAGAGTCAGCCTGTAATTTATAATCGCTTGCATAATTACCACCTGGCCCTCTATTTGAAAAAAATACTCTTGAATTTCCTCTTTCTGAATCTAAAAACATAGGTGAAGATTCATAGTCTAATCTACCATTTGCAGTTTTTAAAGAAGAGTGTCCTTTGATAAGAGTCATGGTCTTGTTATTAATCATATCAATACCATTGACAATCTCTTGTCCGTATGGTGATTGACCTGTCCACATATCTACAGAATAATAGTCATCAATATCAGTAGATGGTGTTCCAGATAAATTAACTCCTGTATCTATTTCACCATTTTCTAAATTAATATAATCTCTGGTTTGCCCATAATTACCCATTTTGCCTAATTGATAAGTAGAAATGTTAAAAAGACCAGTATTATTACCACCTTCTCCTAAAGGACTACCTTGACCAATTTGGGCAACACCAGATGTTGGAAATATTTTTTTTGATTGACTCACTACTTCAGATCCTGTCCTAATTTAAATGAATATATTGTCGAACCACCATCATGTGTATAAAATCCAAATAAATCATGAGATCCTAAAGTATTTGTAATAGTAGGTGCATTTGAACTACCACCAGCCCAATAAAATTCATGATCTGTAGCTGGATTAGAAACCCAACTTATTGTTTGTAAAGTTCCAGATGCTGGTTGTTTTAATTTTAAAGTAAAGAAAAATGCAGTTCCATCACCAGTATTTGGAGTATTATCTGGTGCAGGCACATTCGTTAAATCTATACTTGTTATTGAATCACCACTTGCATTTCCACCAAAATTATGATAGAAGTTATTTCCATTATTAAAATCTAAAGTAAGAACTCCACTATTAAAGCCTGCAGCTTGAAAGTTTTCTACAATACCACCACTTCCTTTTAAATCATTTGCAAAATCAAACGCAGTTGATAATGCAAGTTTTGCTGGAGTTACATTTCCATCTTGTATTTCGGCAGTTGTAATTGCATTTGCAGCTACATCTTCTGCAACAATAACATTTGCACCAATTGCTCTTGAGTTAATTTTTCTAATAGGCATTTTCTTTTATCCTGTTTTTTTATCTATTTATGTTATTAGTTTGCAATTGCAAGATACCAATATGAACACTTTGTATTTGTAATACTACCATAAGTATAAGGTGCTTCATTAAAATTATTTTGATTTTTAATTTGAAATCCACTACTCCAATAATCAATCATATTAGAAGCACTTAAATCTGTAATTCCACTATTTCTAGTAATGAAAGAATATCCATATTCATGACCCTCATTAGCAGGACTATACGTATTTTGGGATCTATTAGAACCTCTATCAAATATGTATACAGGAAGAGCACCTGCACCTGCTTTACTACTTGCAGATTGATTCCAAATACCTACCATTACAAATCTTGCACCATTTGTAAAACCACAATCAATAAATTGACCAGTATTAGGAGAACTTCCTGATGATGTACCATCTCCATGATAAAAACCAACTTTACTTATGCCTGGTTTTGATGCCCACATCCAAACTGTATAATATTCATGGAGTTGATTGATATATTTTCCTGTATTAGTAGTATCAGTACCATCACCAGTAAGACCAGAAGCAGGCCCTAAATAAAAATGTGTTGTTGGACTTGAACTAGTAGTATTATCACCTGTTAAAGTTTCATAAGAAGGAAACATTCCATCATTTGCATCACCAGAAGCATGAGGGTGTCCTAATACTAAACTACTTTCTAAAGAACCATAAAAACCAGTATCAGAAGTACTGGCAGTTGCACCAGCCATTGTTTTCCAATCTTTATGCCACATTCTCCAAGTTTTTTCTGGTGTATAATCATTAGCTGGGCCGTTATTCCAATTTGTATTTCCATATGGTGTACTAGCCCCATCAGCGCCTCTGTCACCATACCTATGAGTATTTTGTTTTTTAATAATTATCATTTCTGGTTTAACACCAAGACCATGGCGACGGGCTCCAGAATTACTTCCATTTCCTACATAAGTTGTACATTCATATACACCTTTTGCTCTTGCCCATAAGTAATGTTTGTAATATTGAGGCCTTCCAGTTCCACTATAACCATGAATATTAAGCATACCACTATAAACTTGATCAGTACTTCCTTTTTCTACAGCAAATCTAGTTGCATATGCATATCCAACACTACCTCTAACACCAAATGGTAATGAATCTGGCCATAATGGAACTTGTTCGTAATTACCATGTGTCGGATTAGTTTGTGGATCAACATTACCTACATGATAATTACGACCTCGTATTCTATCCACCCAACTAAATTGTCTAGGGCCAAGATTATCTCTTGCTGTCCACCAATGGGTGTCTGCATATTGTTGATGATCAACTGGAGTTGAGCCAGGTGAACTATTATTCAACTGACCAGTAGATGAATTACCATTTACATAAGCACCAACTGTCGTACCTGTATTATTAGCAACTTCTCTTGCCTGAAAAGTGGGTTGGAGAGCATCTTGAACATATATAACACTATGACCAGTTGTTGGAACATTGTCTGGTCTTTTTATTACCATTGCAAAATAGTGAGTATTAAATGCATTGAAAGATTGATGACTATCTGTAGAGTTTTCATCTCCCATGTTAAGACCATCTGCTGAAATAGCAGGAGCTCCATCATCTGTAATTCCTTGACTTTGACTATTATATTGCATATTAAAAGATTGAACATCACCATTAGTTCTAGAACCAGCATTAGTATAAGTAGCAAGAGAACCCACTGAAGTATTTGATCTTGCACTATTATGTGGTAAACCTCTTACAATATCCCAAACATAAGGGCCACCATTTTCTCCATTTCTAACTGTAGTATTATAAGTTCCAGCAGTTGCATTAAACCTTAATGGTTGACAGAATACAAATTGAGGCTCCCAACCAACACTAAGACTTCCACCACCGCCAGGAGAATGAGTACCAGTTCCACCATAATAACTACAACGAATAATACTATTTGCATTTGAAGGCCCATTAGTAGTTCCATCATTCGCCCATAGATAAGCAACATATTTATCATTAAGTTTATTAAGTGCTAAAGCTACTCTATTATCTACACCAGTACCACCACTATCTCTTATACTAAATTTATAATCATTAGGTGCAGATGTTCCCCAAAAGTTTGTTCCATGCTGTACAGTAACAGTTGATGCATATACAGCACCATAAGATTCTGGTTGAATATAATCATTAACTGCACTTGAATTAGGGTTTCCAGCAAAGTAACCATTACCTAAACCAAAACTGTTACACCAAATAGTCCATCTGTTATCAGAAGTTCTATCTGTTATATTCTTAACAAAAATAAGACCTGGCTCACATTGTAGATTATGTAAAATATTTCTATTAGTAGTATTTCCATCGCCTGTCCATGTTACAACATCAAAAAATTTAGGAGCACGCCTAAATGTGTAGGCCATATATGTAACTGGTCTGTTTTGATAACCACTCATTACACCGCCTGTGTTGATTTCACTCCAATCACCTATGGTAAAACCATTGTTATTAAAAGAGGTTAAAGTGCTTGTAGAGTCACCAACCCCAACTCTGTAATGATTTCCAACTGATTGACCATTGTATGCTGACCACCATTTAGCACCTTCTACGCTATCAGATAAACCTCTTTCAGTATCAAAGAAATAATGAGCGTGACTCATACTATTACCTTTGATCCAAACCATTCCACCATGTGTTTGAAGATCTATGCCATTTACTACTGATTGTGTTGCAGCTGTTCCATCATATGTTCTTTGGTCAAAAACACTATCTGACGCACCACCAGTAACTGGTGTGTCATCTGTTTTTGCTGATGAAAATTTTCTCCATATACTCATATCTATCCAGCTGCATTTATTGATCTAAGACCATAATAGGTTTCTCCACCATCCATAGTAAAAAATTGTAAAATATCTGTTTCACCACTTGCTGGAGTTGTGGGAGCTCCTGCCCCACCTTCCCATTTTACAGCACCAGCTGTTGTTCCATCAGTTCTTTTAAATTGATAACCTACAGTATGATTGCCACCAGCTTTTAATTTTAATGTAAATCCTTGTGCAGTTCCAGTTGCTGGTGGATAATTTACAGTAATCGTAGTAGCACCACTTGTTTCTAATTCAAAAACATTTCCAGTTCTCATATCTATTGTAGGAGTTGTTCCAGTTAATGTTTGTTTAGTTTCGTGATATCTTCCAGACTTTATAATTCCAGTAAAATTATAATCACTTGTAAGATTAACCTCTGAACTACCAACAGCATCAGCTGCAATTTCAGAAGAACCTACTGCATCTGTAGCAATCTTTGCAGAAGTAATTGCATCATCATCTATGTCTAAAAGTACTGCTGGTGTTTGTCCTATAAATGGCATTTTACTTTCCTTAACTTGGTTTAGTTGGCCAATCTGAAGATTCTAAATTAGGCCAATTTTTGTGTGTCGGTAAATCTCTAAGAGATTTTCTATATGTTTTCATCTTTGCAGACATAGTAACATCTGAATTTGCTGTCCAATCAGTTTCTTGTAGTAACTCATTTCTTTTTGTTCTATATGAAATTTCTAAAAGAGCATTCGTTTCTTCTTCAGTAGGAGCGGTAGGTAATGGTATAGTTTTTTTACCAACAAGAACTGATTTAGCATCATCTTCTACTTCTCTTACTACCCCATTATGCCAATATTTTTTTGTCATACTAATCTCTCCTCAATACTCTAATGTCACCACTAAAATTATTAGCAGAAGTTAAACTTAATCTTAAAAGATCAATTTCATGTGTTGTGTTGACAAAAACATGAGATCCATGCATTCTACTATCATTACCTATATAATGACCCCACATCATAGCGTACATTTTTTGACTTTCTCCAGACCTAAATAACTGCTCATATTCCCAAGTACCTTGTACTCCAGTAGCTGCATTTCCATTACCAATATTTCCTAAATCCCATGTTAACGGCGCAGATGCTCCATTATTATGAGCAGATGACATTGCGTCACCTCTTTCAACTATACCAAAAATACTATTAGCTAAAAAATTAGTACTTTGATCATCACTCCATTGAGTTTTTATAGAATCATAACTAGGACTTCCACTATATCTGTAAATACTAAGTTCTATTTTATATCTTTTATTCATTGAGAGAGTGATATCTAATTGTGATACGTTATCAAAACGATTACCATTTGCTTCAGTTTGTTCTATTACAGTATTCCATCCACTTACAATTGCTGGTGATGACCAAATTAATCCACCAGTCTGACCAGATGCAGCTGTTAAAACATAATTGTCTGTCGGTGCATTACCAGCGTGTAATTTTGCTTCACTTACTGCTTCAGCTGCAAGTTTTCCTTGTGTAACATTAAGATCAGTTATTTTATTTGTAGTAACTGCGTTATCATTAAGTTTTGCATCAGTAACTGCATTAGCATTTATCTTTGCAGTTTCCACAGAGTTATCTGCAAGTTCAGTAGTATCAATTGCATTAGGCGCTACCTTTGCATTAGTAACGGCATCATCAACAATTTTATTTGTAGATACTGCGTTGTCTTTTATTATATTTACTGGTTGTTTTCCTAAGTAAGGCATCTTAATTTCCTATGAAAGAGTTGGCCAATCTTCTTCTTCTAAATTAGGCCAGTTTTTATGTGTTGGTAAATCTCTCAAAGCCTGTCTATAAGTTTTTACCTTTGCACTCATGGTTACATCAGATAAACCATAATGATCAGTTTCTGATAATCTTGTATTTCTTCTTTCTCTATATTCTATTGCAATTGCATCAGATTTTGATTTATTCCAAGCATCATCTTGAGATTTTTTTGTTACTGTTTTTCCATCACCATCTTTATAGGCTTTATGTCTGTCTGCAACTAACCATTTTTTTACCCATTGGTTTTGGTCATTTTTTTCTATTCCATCTTGCACAAGAATTTTTAGATCTGAAGTGATAGCAGGAATTTCTCCATGATGCAATATTTCCCAACCAAAGTTTTTTGCAATATCCTCTGATGGATTTGGTGGAAAACTTGTATTCGGATTTGCAGACACAATGTCTGACCAAGTTCCTACCTTTTTAGTCTTTTCATTGTAATACTGTGACATTGATAATTTCTCCTAATTTATACTATTTATACTGCATCCCATTCCATTTTGGATTGAGGCATATTTCCACAGACAGTTCTATAAAATTTTACATGACCAGAATTTGAATTACTTGCTTGTGAAGTGTAAAGACCACCACTCCAAGTAACACTTGAATAGTTTGAATTGAAAACAACTTGTAAAATTCTAAACTGAAGAGTTGATGCACTTGGATTTTCATAGTCCAGTATAGCCCATATCTTTCCAGTAGAAGTTACAACCATTTGTTTTATTTGTTTGTTATTTGGATTTACACTTGAAGGAGCTTCAAAAGGTTGACCAATTTTAGGATCACTATGATGACCTGTTCCAGAAGATGTATTCAGAATAGATTTTGTTCCTAAGTTAATTCCAATAAATCCTGCTTTAGCATAACCACTATCTTGTTTTGGTAAACAAAGTATTCCGCCTGGAGCAACACAAGCAGCCCAATCTGAATTTTTACAACCCTCTGCTGTTCCTATTTTTGTCTGGTTGTTGAATCCACCTATAACATTATTTGCTGTTGCTAAAGTATCACATTGACTTACATAATGAGTTATAGTATTTGTATTGTCGTTTGGTGAAGAACTATGTCCATCTCTTGAATTTCCATGTTCTGGTTCAGGCATATAAACATATGTTCCTTCATCATATGTTGTTACACCATGAAATGCACCTTTATAATACCAAACACATCTTATACCTTCTTCATTGTTAGCCGCTGTTACTGCTGTTGTTGGAGTATTTTTTAATTTTATTTGAGCATGATATAAGTGATTATTCTGGTTATCTTGAGTACTATGAACAGCAGGATTATGATTTCTATTTGAATTTCCATAACCAGGCTCATTAAATAAACTATCATTTACTCCATTACTACTATGTCTAAATGGAACTGCACCAATTCTATTTTCTCCTATAGGAGCTACCCAATTCTGACCATTATCTTCTCTAGTATTTGAGCCAGGGTGTGTTCCATGACTTGAATTATATTGAGTTGCATCATTAGACATTCCAGAAAAATATATTTGTGATCCTCTATTTGGTAAAGTAGGGTGGTATGCATCTTGTAGATCAGAAGTTTTTCCATTCATTGTAACATTTATTGCTTGACCAGATATAACTCCAATTCTTTCAAACCCATTTGGTGAATAAGTACCAGCACTATTCAACCATGTCTTATCAGTTCCAGATGAACCATCACTCTCAAACATTGTTCTCGCCTGTGATGAATCTATATTATCAATTTGTCCATAAATAGTACCCTTTGTACATTGAGCTTGCGCTGGTATGACGTTTCCACTTGAACCAGAGTGATAACTAGGCCAACTTTGAAACTCCATATCATAAAGTTCTGGTGTTTTATGTCCAACTGGAACAACTACCATTTTTGAATAATTAGTTCTTCCATCTGGATTATTACAATTTTCAAGATCTCTTCTTCCAACAACCCATACATTATTTCTTCTATTATCATACATTAGGTTTATACCACTAAACATTCCATGATTTCCGCCTTTTCTATTTTCAGCGGTTATGCCGTAGTTTGCTTGTTGAGATATTATTTGATTAGCTAAAAGTCCGAAATAATAATATTCTCTATTTACAACATAATTTGCATTAGAAGGAGATGTTCCTTGTGGATGATTTCTTATACCATCTACAGGACTTGGGTGTGGGCCTCTTTCTCCACATTGAATAGTAGTTCCATCTTTTCCAGTATGAAATCTTAAAAGACAATGACTATTATTTTGATCTTGAGTAGTTGAAGTGTAAGCTGGTACATTTTGAACATCCATTTTTAATGCCATGTAAAGTCTAGTATCATCTCCATATATTAAATCAAAAGTCGTGTTTCCCTCTACATCACCATATCCACCCTCAGCATTCCCTACCATAACAGGGTCTATACTTGAACTTGTAGATCCATTTCCCTCTAAAAATTTTGCAGTTGGATATATCAAAGCACCCCAGCTTGATGGATGGTGGGTTGGATTAACATTTGATGCATTTGTCATTCCACCATTTCCTTGATTTGCAAAATCATATGATGTTATATTTGACCTTGTATTTGGATTGATTGCATATAAGTGAGTGTTTTCTCTGATATAAATTGCATCAGTTGGTGTATCTTGTATAAATGCGTGACCAACATCAGAAAATCTAGTTTTTACAGAAGTTGTGGTATTACCAGTAGAAATTTTTGCTGTTGGTAGATTTCCTACTAATGAATTATTGCTATTTGTATATACATTCACAGGAAGATTTGAGTTTTGAAATAGTTTACTATCACCATAAGAAACTGATCTTCTATAAAAATTATTTGGATCTGGATCACTTATAAAAAGTTCAATTATTCTAGTACCACCATTATTCGCTTCTGCCTCAAGAACACAAAACATTCTTCCACTATTAGTTTGAACAATTTTAAATATATTTTTATTATTTGGATTTTTAGATACTGGAATATATTCACTTGTAGTTGGTAGATGTTGAAATGAAGTTGCATATTGGGTAGTGGCCACAGTTCCACCATTCGGTTGTTGTGGAAGCATTCTATTATCTAAATCAAAAATTTTAATTCCTGCTGCTGTATAATTACCAGATGCAGTTCCCCCCATGTACCTTGTTACCAAACAACCATTATCTAATAATGTGTAGATATTGGAATGTGGTTGATTATCACTATAATTTAAAGTTTCTACTTTAGAACTACCTTCTTGAAAAGAATAAAAATATCCATCATATGATACTACATAATAAGTTCCAGGCGTTTTATGTATTCCAGCAGTATCTCTACCTGGCCTATACCAAATATTAACTATACCATGACTTGATGCATTATTATTATTAGGTGATTTCCAATTAGCAGTTGGAGTACTAGTACCATATGGTATAGGAAATCCTGTCATTTGTAGCCATGGATTTTCTGCTGCCGTCATTTCATATGCAAAATTACTACCACCAACATTAAAACTTTCATAAGAACGACCAACACCATTAGTATCATAAGCTCTTTTCCATGACATAAAATCAGTAGAATTGGTGTTTATTCCTCTCGTTGTAGTAACACCCAACTGATCTTTTCCATTACTCATTAAGTGTAAGTGGTGATATGAAGTCGAAGAAGTTGCTATGGCATTTGTTTGGGTAACTGAATTAGCATTATCTAAAAAAGTTCCCATTGTTCTACCATTTGGATTTGATGTACTATGATATGCTCCACTACCAATAGCATTTATAGCAGTTGTTGGCCAAGGGTAAATTTTAAAACTATATGCTACAGCAGAAAGACTACTAGAATCTATAGTACCAACTACTGACATTGTTTGTGATGGTTCGTGGTATAAAATTTCTTGTATGTTTTGATTTAAAGTACTATTAGTACTATTATCTCTTGCCAAAAGATTATAAAAATAGCCTGGGTCTGGTTCTAAGGTTTTCATATTCCATCTCATTAGGATAGAAGTATACGCCCCTTGTGCATTTGTAAAATTATCATCTAGGTCAGATCTAAATGCACCATATAAATATCCATCATTACCTACTACACAAATACCATTACTATTACCACCATATGCATTTGAAGTACTGACTGGTTGTCCACTCGCATCAGCATACTCTCCATTTGCTTTATTAGCTCCAAGAGTAACAGTACCAGCGTCAAAATCTATTTTTACTAATCTAAAAGAATTTGTATGTTCAGAAACATAATAAATTTCATCGCCAACACTTTGACCAGCAGCCGCATTTATTAATTTCATCATCATACTCATAGAACTACTCCTATGGCGATGACGGCGCTTTAATGTCTTGACCTACAGTAAATCCATATATGTTGGAAGAACTACCTGTTTTCATAAAAACAAATTGATCTATAGCTCCATTTGTTGCTGAAAGAGTTGGTTTTAAACCACCAGGCCAATGAACAGTGGTTGGATAAACTACTGATTTGGCTGCACCAGAAGCAACTTGTTGTATTGTAAGTGTCCATATCATTGTTTCAGTTGCAGAAGTAGGAACATTAGCAAATATAATATCAGAATCTTGTGTCAAAGTAACTTTAAAACTATTAGCAGTTGATACATCTAAACTAAAATCATTTGTACTAGATGTATAAGAAACAGATGCATGAACATCAACATATGATTTTGCCTTTACTTCTGATTGAAAATTAAAATCTGCTGTCATATCTAAAGATAAAGTTGGAGTTGCATTTTCTGGGCCTGCACCACCACTTTTAGTTATTGGACTATTAACAGATAAACTTCCTACATACTGTCCTGTAGTATGAGTTCCCAAAGCAATAGAATCAGCTGATGGTGAATATGCTATAGTTGCATTAGATCCCTCTCCTTGTGTATGTGTTATACTAATACCAGTACCAGCAGTAACATCCATCATATAGTTACCAGTAGTATGAGTTCCTAATGTTACAGCGTTATCTGCAATTTTATCTACAGTTATAGCATCATTTGCAATTTTAGCAGTAGTTACATTTCCATCTGATATTTTAACTGTAGTTACAGCATCATTTGCAAGGTCAGTTGATATAATTGTTCCATCTAGTATTTTATTTGTAGTTACGGCACCATCTTGCAGTTCATTTACTGTAATTGCATTACTAGCAATATCATCTGCGACTACAATATCCTGTGCAATCTTTGATGATATAACTGCATTATCAGCGATACCAAATGTATTAATTTTTGAAATAGGCATTTACTATGTCCTCTCCATTACTCCTAAAAATGCGTCTATAGCAGTTCCAGTTCCAGCTCTTACCTTTAATATATCTCCTGCTTCCAATACATATTTTTGTCCACCCAAAACTTCTAATGTAGTATTTGCTGGAATACTTACATCTTCTAAAAGTTGTATAGTAGCATTAGAAGCAGATGTATCTGTTATTTGTACTTTCACAGTAACAGCAGATGTTGTTTTATTTGCAAGAGCAAGACCAAGAATAATCGCAGTATTACCAGAACTACTTGGTGCAGTATATAAAGTATCATAATCACTACCTGTAGTAGTTACATTTGATTTTATTGCATTTTTAAATGTGTTTGCCATTTTTTTATTTTCCTATTTTATCCTAACGCAAGTGCCAAGGCAGTTGCCTCATCTTCTGTATCAAATGCCAATTTTGCTTTTGTAATTGTTCCATCTGCAACTGTATTTATTACATTTGTCATAGCAACATCAAGTTGTAATACTTGAATATTATTTGTTCCAGCTGATGGAGCTCCAGTAAATGTTATTGTATTACCATTTACTGTATATGCATATGAAGATCCATATCTTTGATATACATTATCCACAAATACTAAAAATCTACTTGCAGATGGTGTTCCTATTGATGTTTTAGTTAAAGAAAATGAGGTTGTTGATCCATTACCACTAAATTCATCTATATGAGGAGTTATCTCTGGAGCACTTAAAAGTTGCTTACCCATATAAACAATAAAAATTCTGTGACCATTTCCTGGCGCAGTTGTAAAAGTAATATTAGAAGATCCACCGACAGCATTTACTGTATAACTTACATCTGGTTCTAGTATAACACCATTTACACTTACTAATAGTGAACTAGCAGTATTTACTACATGGTCTAAACTATATAAAGTAGTAGTTCCATTACCAGTAAAAAACTGTTTTTCAAATGCACCATAGGAAGGTTGTGTTCCGATATATGACATTAAATTCTACCTCACTATATTTGATATCTTACTAATATTACTGCACTATTAGCTGGTGCAGAAGTAAAGGTTAATACATTACCACTAATTGCATAATCTGTAGTTGGTTTCATTGCACTTCCATTTACAAAAACAAATGCACTGTTTGTTGGAACTCCAGAATTTGATAATGTAAAAGTTGTATCACTTCCATCTCCAGTAAATGTATCTAATTGAAAATCTGGTGCTCTACGAATAATTGAACGAATTGCAAGATGTTTAATTTCTATTTCTGCACCAGTATCTGGAGCTCCAGTAAATGTTAGTGTGTTTCCAGAAAGAGTAAAGTTTGTTGTTACTTTTTGTAAAATTCCATCTACAAAAACTAAAAGTGAATTTGCATTGGGTGGTGTTTCTGAAAGAGTATATGCAGTTGTTGAATTATTACCTGTAAATGTATCTGTAGTGAAAGATGTTAAATTTGTTGCAAGTTCATCTGCACCCACAGAACCAGTTGGTGGTTTCATTGAGAATCCACCTATTCCTCTATGAACAACATAAATTGATGCAGTAGATGGAAGAGTACCTTGAAAATTTAATATCTTTGGTTGATTGGAAGAATTTTCTCTAATGATATATGCAACATCTGGTTGTTGAATTACATTATCTATTACAACCATAAGATTTTCTGCATTAGCGCCAGGAACTTCAGCACTTAGTTCATAAGAGTTTGCGTGACCATTTATTGTAGAAAGATTTGATCCATCAAAATCTTCCTTTAAAAAGTTTGGTGAAACTCTATTTACAAATGGAACTCCAATGTAACTATCTGACATTATGTAACACCTTCTAGAATTGATGCAACTACATCTACTGTACTAGCTGTTGCATAAACTTGTACTTTATCGTCTGCATTTAAAACTATCTTTTGTCCAGAAACAACTTTCAATGTTGATCCTACTGGTACTGGTGCGCCTTTTATAACATGATATGAAGTTGTCGTTGAATTATCTCTTATGAGAACTGTAACACTGACTGCACTATTACCTGTATTAGCAATGTCAAGTTCTATTAAAATAGAATTAACACCACTACCACCTGTGGATGATGTGTACACATCAGTAGGTGATGCACTATTGATACTTACATTTGTTGCAAAAGCATTTTTAAAATTATTTGCCATTGTTTTCTGTTCCTTTTATCCTATTTATATTCACTAACTAAGTGCAATAGACATTGCAATTGCAAATCCCTGATCTGCGATTGAAGCACCACTTAGGTTTCCATTTACTGTTAAATCACCACTTATCGTAACATTATTAGGAAGTCCTATTGTTAAAGTATCAGTTGCAGAAACAGTTGCTTCTATTTCATTTGCAGTTCCATTTACTGTTAAAGTGTTTCCAGGCTGAAGTGCTTGTGTAGTTGTTCCATCAGAAACATTAATTCCAGAATTAAGAGTTGTCAATGCTCCTATAACATCTGTACCAAGAGCTGCAGGAAGATTATTAATATCTCCTACATCTGCTCCAAGTTCATTAAACTCTACTCTCCATTGTTCAAATGTAAATGATGCTGGTGCGTTACGATTTGCCATTATTCTTTATCCACTAATTTTAGTATGAGAGATTTAATTTCATGCATTTCACTTTTTAATGTATTAATTTCTCTTACTGCATCTCTCAATTGATCTTTTTCCATTTTCTTCTTTTTAATAGTTTCCATATATGAATGATATGAAGAACGACTTGTATTAATGATTGCACCACTAGATGTTTCTCTTACAAGTTCTTTATATCCTTCTACTTTTATTCTATCCATTTTATACTGCCAATGCTAATATTCTTAGGTTTTTAATTCTTGGTACTTGTACTGTATTTGTTGATTTCATTTCTATTTTAACAGATGCAGATGAAAAAGAGTTTAGATTGTTAATTGTATATTCTCTTTCTTTAAATGAGTTTTCATTATCATCTGGTGAATCTGTACTATCTATGGAAGCAAGCACATAAGGTATCTTATCAAAATCTCTTGTATCACCTTCTTCAACAATCTTATAGTATACATTTATTGTTGATGGGCTTGGTCTATTTGCATCAAATAATACTTTTAATGCAGTTGATGGATTTGCCAAACTAAATCTCTTTGTCATATAGTTAGATGCATTTGATGTTCCAGTTGGTGCAATACCATCAAGATATCTTTCATGTTGAGTAATAACCGAACTATTTGCTGTTTCAGCAGTATTTGGTGTTGGAGAAAGTGTTACTGTACTTCCATCTTCTGCAACACTTAATACTTTATATGTTGCATTATTTGCTTGTGTACTAGCAGAACCACTAACAGTAATATCTTTACCAATATCCAATGTTGCAAGTTGACCTTTTACAGTTGCATCAGATGATGATAATCCAGTTGTAGTAAAACTAAAATTACTTGAGGAACTTACTGCTATTCTATCATCCAAATCAGTATCATTAAATGTTGACCTTGTATAATTAGAAATTTTATTTGATGTTAGACATAAAGAAAATCTTTCTGCATCTAATACTGGTGTCAAAAACGAACTTGTTGAAGTCATTGTTGCAGTAACATTTGCAGATGTTCCAGCACTTGCACTTGCATTACCAGTTCTACCACCACCCAGTTGAGCATCTTGATTTACCTCTGATGCAACAATCTGTCTATTTGGTGGATAATAACTTCTATTTTCTG
>VTLG01000148.1_pt1 | contig 22521 bp, 29 predicted proteins | sample 4694571 | NCBI WGS metagenome assembly VTLG01 (sample SAMN12604809, study PRJNA352737) | marine metagenome | biome: ENVO:00000447; feature: ENVO:00000209|ENVO:00000569|ENVO:01000036; material: ENVO:00002151; isolation source: viral sequences binned using virsorter ...
GAAAACAATAAATATTTTCAGATAAACTGAGACTTTCGGAGACAAAAACATGGCGACTCCTCAATTATCTCCTGGTGTATTAATCAGGGAAGTTGATCTTACAGTCGGAAGAGCCGAGAATGTATTAGATAACATTGGTGCAATTGCAGGACCATTTAAAATTGGTCCTGTTGATGAAGTTGTAGATATTCAAACTTCGCAGCAATTTATTGATACATTCGGTAAGCCACTTTCATCTGATAGACAATATGAGTATTGGATGGCTGCTTCATCCTTCCTATCATACGGAGGAGTACTTAAGGTAGTTAGAGCTAGTAATACTAACTTGAATAATGCCAATGCTGGTGTTGGTGTGGCATCTACTAATGCATTACAGATTTACAACAAGGACGATTACGAAGGTAATCATTCTACTGCTACAGACTTTACATATTCTGCTAAAAACCCAGGTAACTGGGCAAACTCAATGAAGATTTGCTTCATTGATAATGCTGCTGACCAAACAATTGGTGTTGCAACTGACAGTCCTGTTGCTGCTGGAATGCAAATAGGATATGGTATAACAGCTGCACTTGCAGGTGTAACTATACCAGGAGACGGTTCAACATCAACATTCACTGGATACCTGAAAGGTATCATTACAGGTGTTTCAACAGACGCAGTTGGTTCAAATAGTACAATAGATGTTAAAGTTGTATCTAGGGTATCATCTGCTGGAACAGAAACTAAGATAGATTACGCAGAAAGTGATCCTGCTAAGTCATTCCAAAATGACGCAACTGTTTACTTTGTAAACAACTCAGGTATTAACACTGCTGCTGCTGGACAACAACTCAATCGTACTACAAGAAATATACTTGACTGGTATGATCAGCAAACTTTAGGTTTAACTAACTCTACAGTTTACTGGAAAGCAGTTGCTCCTAAGCCAAAGACAAGTAACTATGTTGCTGAAAGGCAAGGAAGAAACGATAGTTGCCATATTGTTATTGTAGATGACACAGGAGACATCACAGGAATTCAAGGAAATATCCTTGAGAAGCATACATTCCTTTCTAAAGCAAAGGATGCATCTGCTGATGGAGAATCTGGTAAGAAGACTTACTATAAGGATTACCTTGTAGATAATTCATCTCAAATCTATGCTGGATATAACCCATCACAAGGTGTTGATGCTTATTGGCTAACTGATCCTAAAGCAGATGGATTCTCAGCAAGTTACACTAAAGTAACAACTGGAGATGGTCTTTGGGGACAAAATGCACAAGGAGTTAACTTTAGTAGTTTAGGAAATGTCAATTACACATTAGGTGGAGGAGTTAATTACTCTGCTACTAATGGAATGACTGCTACTCTTGGAAACTTGATGACATCATATAAACTCTTTGAAAATAGAGATGATGTTGCAGTTGACTTCCTAATCATGGGACCTGGTCTAACATCAGAGGCTGAATCACAAGCAAAAGCAAATCTTCTACTATCAATTGCTGGTAAGAGAAAGGATTGCGTTGCAACTATTTCACCTCATAGAGCAAATGTTGTTAATGTTACTAACACTACAACACAGACCAACAATCTACTGAAATATTATAGTCCACTTTCATCTTCATCTTATGGAGTATTTGATAGTGGTTACAAATACATGTATGACCGTTTCAACAATGAATTCCGTTGGATTCCAACTAATGGAGACATTGCTGGATTGATGGTAAGAACTGGTATCACTGCATATCCTTGGTTCTCACCTGCTGGTCAGCAAAGAGGTATTCTGAACAATGCTGTTAAATTAGCATACACACCAAATAAAGATCAAAGAGATCTTCTTTATTCTTCTAGAATTAATTCAATCATTAATCAGAAGGGTGCTGGTATTATGCTCTTTGGAGATAAGACTGGTCTTGGATATGCATCTGCATTTGACAGAATCAATGTTAGAAGACTATTCCTAACAGTTGAGCAAGCACTTGAAGGTGCAGCAAATGCTCAATTATTCGAACTCAATGATGTTAACACAAGGTCAAACTTTGTGAACATTGTTGAACCATATCTAAGGGATGTACAAGCTAAGAGAGGTTTATATGACTTCCTAGTTGTTTGTGATGAAACAAATAACACCCCTGATGTTATTGATAATAATGAATTCAGAGCTGACATTTACTTGAAACCTGCCAAGTCAATTAACTTTGTTACTCTGACCTTCGTTGCAACCAGAACTGGTGTAGCATTCGAAGAAATTGTAGGAACTGTTTAACTTTATTAAATAACATATAGGAGGAACCTAAAATGGCAGAGACAAGAACCCTTTCACAATTTAAATCAAAACTGGCAGGTGGTGCTGCCCGCCCCAATCTGTTTGAAGTATCAATTCCTACATTCCCATCTTCTGTTTCTACAGCATGGGGTGCAGGTGATGATGCAGAAAATGGAATCTTTAAATTCTTATGTAAGTCAGCAACACTTCCTGCTTCTAATGTAGGAAGTATTGACATTCCTTTTAGAGGAAGAATACTAAAAGTTGCTGGAGACAGAACATTTGATGACTGGACAGTTTCAGTTATCAATGATGAAGATTTCAAACTAAGAACAGCATTTGAGCAATGGGGTAATATTATGAGTAAGTTGGATGATGCAACTGGTGTCACCAATCCAGCCTCATACATGACTGATGCTTATGTTCAACAATTAGGTAGAGGTGCTCAAGCATTTACTGCTGAAAATGCAGGTGCAGAGTCATCTATTCTAAGAACTTATAAGTTCTATGATATATTCCCAACCACAGTTGGTGAAATTGCACTAAGTTATGATGATAGTGATGCTACTGAAACATTTGATGTAACATTCAAAGTTCAATACTTCACAATTGGTAATTCATTACAATCTAGTGGCTCTGGCGGAGAGACTTTGATTAGCTGATAAATAGTGCTATAATAGTATAAAAGAAGTTATACGATGGCGAGATTATTTGGATTCTCTATTGAAGATGCAGAAAAAACCCCTGCTGGCGTAATATCTCCAGTACCACCCAATAATCAGGATGGTTCTGAGTATTATGTCAGTTCAGGGTTTTATGGTTCGTATGTAGATATTGAAGGCGTCTATAGAACTGAAAATGATCTTCTTAGAAGATATAGGCAGATGTCACTCTATCCAGAGTGTGATAGTGCTATTGAAGATATTGTAAATGAAGCAATTGTTTCAGATACAAATGATAGTCCTATACAAATAGAATTATCAAATTTGAATGCTTCTGATGGTATTAAAAAGAAAATAAGAGAAGAATTTCAGTTTATACTTGAACTTTTAGATTTTGATAAAAAGTCTCATGAAATCTTTAGAAACTGGTATGTTGATGGAAGATTATATTATAATAAGGTTATAGATCAAAAAAATCCTCATGAAGGAATACAAGAATTAAGGTATATTGACGCTGCTAAGATGCGTTTTATACGTCAGATGAAGAAGGATAAAAATACAGGTAATGGTAATCTTGCAAGAGAAGATATAACATCATATGATTATCCAGAGATTGAAGAATATTTTTTATACACTCCTCAAGGGGCTAATACTGGTCAAATGTATACCAGTAGTGGTGGTAATCCAGCAAAAGGTATTAAATTAACACGTGATTCTATTACATATTGTACTTCTGGATTAGTAGATAGAAATAAAGGATCAACTCTTTCTTGGTTACATAAAGCAATTAAACCACTCAATCAATTAATGATGATTGAGGATAGTTTGGTAATTTATAGACTATCAAGAGCACCAGAAAGAAGAATTTTCTATATTGATGTAGGTAATTTGCCAAAAGTTAAGGCAGAACAATATCTCAGAGATGTAATGATGAGGTATCGTAATAAGTTAGTTTATGATGCTAATACTGGTGAAATGCGTGATGATAAGAAATTCATGAGTATGATGGAAGATTTTTGGCTTCCTAGAAGAGAAGGTGGTAGAGGAACTGAGATTACAACACTTCCTGGTGGACAAAATCTTGGAGAAATTACTGATATTAATTACTTCCAAAAGAAACTTTATAGATCATTGAATGTACCAGAGACTAGAACTGGTGCAAATGATGGTGGATTTAATATGGGTAGATCTTCTGAAATTCTTAGAGATGAAGTTAAATTCAGTAAGTTTGTGGGTAGAATGAGAAAGAGATTCTCTCATTTGTTTAGTGATATTTTAAAAACTCAATTACTTCTTAAGAATGTAATTACTCCAGAAGATTGGGATGTTATGGAAGATCATATTCAATATGATTTCTTATATGATAATCATTTTGCTGAACTTAAAGATTCTGAACTTCTACAAGAAAGAATTAATCTTGCTACTGCAGTAGAACCATATGTTGGTAAGTATTATTCTGCTGATTATGTAAGAAGGCATATTCTTCGTCAAACTGATACTGAAATCATAGAGGAAGATAAACAGATTGAACAGGAAATTAAGGATGGAATAATTCCAGATCCAAATGCTCCTATTGATCCTGCAACTGGAATGCCTATAGATCCAGCAGCACCTCAAATTAATGGAGATATGGGTGCAAATCCTATAGATCCTGCTCCTACAGAGAAAAAATTAGAACCTCCCAAGGGTGGGGAGATATAAATAACCCTACAACGTTGTATTATTGATTTTTTAAAACATGGACGAATTAATGGATTTGATGGTGAATGATGAATCACCTTCACAAGTTAGTGATAAAATAAAAGATCTTCTTTATGCCAAAAGTGCAGATAAGATTCAAAGTATCAAACCAGATGTTGCATCTCAATTATTTGATAATGGAGAAGAATCTGAGGATGAAGTAGATACTGAAATTGATGCAGAAGTAGAAACTGAGGTTGAAACTGAAGAGCAACCTGTAGAACAGGGTGTAGAAAATTAATAAATAACTAACGTATAGGACTATTGTAACTTAGAATAATGAGTCAAGCGTTTAGACCTGTAGGAAGTGGAGCTACCATTGGTGTTGCAGCTAATGGAACTACTATAACATATAGTACTCCGTTTCTTCATCAAGGAGAATATTTAAGATTATGCAGTGAAGGCCGTAATTCAATTGTAGCAGCAGGTTCAACTGCTGTTGCTGGAACATCTGGTAATGTCACTGATAGTTTCTTTGTTCCTAAGAACTCAGAAAAAGTATTAAATATTGGAAAACCAGCATCACAGAGAGTTGTTGGACTTACAACAACAGCAACTACTGTAACTATTGATTTTCCTGAAGGAACAGGTAATCCTTTCTTTGTTGGTCAAAACGTTAGTTTGAGAGTAAGTGGTGATGATAATCCTAATCAACATTGGGAATTCACCCATAAACCAATTGCTAGTATAAACAATACTGCAGGTGTTGATGGTTACTTTGGTACAAGACTAGTAGTAACTTGGGGTTATCAAGATTTCGTAGGAACAGCATTTACTGCTTTCCAAGGAAGTAATACCAGAGCCGTTGGAGCTGATCTAAGAGCTTCAATACAAATTAGTGCTAAAGGTATTGCAGCACATGATCATGGATCACTACATTATCAACAAGGCCAAATTTCAGGATAGAAACCATGAAACTCATTAGAGAAGAAATAGAAACAGTTGATTTTATCGTTGAAGAACGCAATGGTAAAAAATCAATGTATATCGAAGGTATCTTCCTCCAAGGTGATATCCAGAATCGTAATGGAAGAATGTATCCAATGGAAACCTTGAAAAAGGAAGTACAAAGATACAATGAATCCAATATCGTAACTGGTAGAGCACTTGGTGAACTTGGCCATCCAGAAGGTCCTACTGTTAACCTTGATAGAGTTTCTCATAAGATTGTTTCATTGAAAGAAAATGGAACAAACTTTATTGGGAAGGCAAAAATTCTCAATACACCTATGGGAAATATTGCAAAATCTCTTATTGATGAAGGTGTAAAACTTGGTGTTTCTTCAAGAGGAATTGGTTCATTGAAACCAACTCGTGAAGGATATAATGTGGTAAGTGATGATTTCATGCTTTCAACTGCAGCAGATATAGTGGCAGATCCTTCTGCACCTGATGCTTTTGTTGAAGGAATCATGGAAGGAAAGAATTGGGTTTGGGACGGTGGCGTTCTAAGAGAAGCCCAAGCTGCTAAAACATACAAGCAAATCAATACTCTAGTTGACCAAAAACAACTAGATGAGAATAAAGCTAGTATTTTTAATGCGTTTTTAAACTCATTGTAAATTAAAGATCTACTAAATAAATATAGATTTAACTAAAAAATAAATCGGAGCTGTCCAAAATGTCTCGTGGTACGAAATTACAAGAAATGGAGCAATCTAAAACTGCCGTGAATGCCAACGCTGCATCAGGAGATTCGGCCCTCCCTAAAGAGGGTAGTAATGCTGCTGGTGTAAGCACTCCTGGCAACACACCTCCTTTCGAGGATCTAGGTGGACCTACACCTGAAAACTATAGCCCTACTAATGATAGTGCTAAGTTAAAAGAACCTAAAATTAAAACGGTTCATGATGTAGTCAACAAGAATGCCGTTGCAGGTGATTCTAAGGTTGTAAAATCTGCCACTAAAGAAGAGACAGAAACAACAGAAACAACAATTGAGGAAGATCAAGTGACTGATGAAAATGTAGTTGCTGAATCAGAAGCAGTTGATGAAACAGTTAACATCGATGATGATGTTAATGCACTCCTTGGTGGAGAAGAATTATCTGAGGAATTCAAAGAGAAAGCAAAAGTTATTTTTGAAGCTGCTCTTAATTCCAAAGTAAAAGAAATTCAAGAGACTCTTGAAATCCAACATGAAGCAAAACTCGAAGAAGCTAGAGAAGAGTTAAAGGCATCTCTTCAAGAGCGTGTAGATTCTTATCTTGAGTATGTTGCTGAAGAATGGATGACAGAGAATACTCTTGCAATAGAGCATGGCCTTAAGTCTGAAATGACTGAATCATTCCTGGAAGGAATGAAGGGTCTTTTTGAAGAACATTATGTAACTATCCCTGAAGACAAATATGATGTGCTGGAAAGCATGGTAGAAAAACTAGATGACATGGAAACCAAGCTCAATGAGCAGATTGATAAGAACATTGGATTAAACAAGAGACTCGGTGAGTCAACTGCATCCAATATCTTAGAATCAGTTTCTGATGGCCTTGCCGCTACTCAGAAAGAAAAGCTCGCTTCACTTGCAGAAAGTGTAGAGTTTGAAAGTGAAGAAGAATATCGTGAAAAGTTAGAAGTTCTTAAAGAGTCTTACTTTGCAAGAACAGCTACTGAATCTGCTAAGAAAACAACTAAAGCAGCTCAAACCCTTTCTGAGGGAGTAGATAGTACACCTGCACCAGTTTCTGGTGGAATGGATTCTTATCTAAGAGCATTAGGTAGTTTCAAACCAAAGCAGAGCTGAATTAATTATTAGTTCAAACAAACACAATTATTAGGTAAAACGCAATGTTCCAATCAGAACAGTTGCAAGAAAAGTGGAGTCCATTGCTGGACTATGAAGGTCTTGATCCAATCAAAGACAATCATAGAAGAGCAGTTACCGCTGTCTTGCTAGAAAACCAAGAAAAGTTTTTAAAAGAAGAGCAATCATTTAGTCAAGGTTTAAACTTGATGGAAGCTGTCCCAACCAACTCTGCTAACGCAGTTGGTGCTCAGGGTGGTTTCGGTGGTTCAGCTGATGCAGGTGGTCCAGTTGCTGGTTTCGACCCAGTTCTGATCTCCTTAATCAGACGTGCAATGCCAAACTTGGTCGCATATGACCTTGCTGGTGTTCAACCAATGAGTGGTCCTACTGGACTAATTTTTGCAATGAGAAGTCGCTACTCTACACAGAGTGGTACAGAAGCACTATTCAATGAAGCAGACACAGCATTTGCTGGTACTGATGCTGGTTCTAACACCACATTGACTAGAGCACATTCAGATGTTAACACTGGTATTGGTACTGTAACCCAAGCTGGTAATAACCCATCTGCCCTTAACCCTGTAGGTACTGCTGCTACAAGCACTGGTGGTTATACAGTTGGTCAAGGTATGCCTACTGGTGATGCTGAAAACCTTCAGGGAACAGGCAATGATGCCTTCAACCAGATGGCATTCAGTATTGAGAAAGTTACTGTTACTGCTAAGTCAAGAGCACTAAAAGCAGAGTACAGTTTAGAACTTGCTCAAGACCTTAAGGCAATTCATGGTCTAAATGCTGAAGCAGAATTAGCAAACATCCTTTCAACTGAAATCCTTGCTGAAATCAACAGGGAAGTCATCAGAACAATCTATATGGTTGCTGAACAGGGTGCTGTTTCTAACACTGCTACTGCTGGTGTATTTGACCTAGACATCGATTCAAATGGAAGATGGTCAGTTGAGAAATTCAAGGGACTTCTATTCCAGATTGAAAGGGATGCAAATGCTATCGCACAGAGAACTCGTCGCGGAAAAGGCAACATGATCCTCTGCTCTGCAGACGTTGCTTCAGCCCTAACAATGGCTGGTATCCTAGACTATACTCCTGCACTTAATGCAAACTTGAATGTTGATGATACAGGCAATACATTTGCTGGTACAATCAATGGTAAGTTCAGAGTTTACATTGACCCATATTCTGCTAACCTTGCAGCTGCTAATACAGCAACTAACTCAGGTAATCAGTACTATGTTGTAGGTTATAAGGGTACTTCTCCTTATGATGCAGGTCTATTCTACTGCCCATATGTTCCTCTACAAATGGTTCGCAGTGTGGGTGCTGAGTCCTTCCAGCCTAAGATTGGCTTCAAGACCAGATATGGTATTGTTGCTAACCCATTTGCTGAAGGTACAACAGTTGGTCTTGGTAGACTACAAATTAACTCCAACCGCTACTATAGAAGGGTTGCTGTTAAGAACCTCATGTAAATCATATTACATATCTCACAAGACCTCCCATCTGGGGGGTCTTTTTTTATGTTTAGATAAATAGTTAAAAAACTGGTGATATGGCGTTCCGTATACAAAAACCTAGTATTATACCCAGTGTAGGTACAGTGTACTACAAAGGTAGTAATGTTTGGGATGAAGATTTTGCAAAGAGAAAACTTTATGATACTGAGGCAGCTGCTAAAGCAGAACCTTATATTTTCAAATGGGAAGATGCTACAATAGTTGATGAGAGTTAATCATGAAATCATTTGATCAATTTCAGGAAAATCTGAACGATAGAAGATTACAATTAAAACAGAAACAACAAGCACGTAAGCAGCAATCTGTTGAGAAAGGATCTTCTGCAAGGGATGAGTTTGCTAAAAATATAGAAGATAAGAAACAAGAAGTAGATAGAAGACAGCAAAAAGAAGCTGAAAGAGAAGAGATGAAAAAAGAAATTAAAAAAGAAATGGAAGCAGAGAAAGTCTGATGAAAACTTTTAAAACTTTCATAGAGCAAAGAAAATGCCCTCCTGGTATGAAATGGGATTCTAAGTTAAAGGATTGTGTTCCTAGTGGAAATATGCCATATGGTCGTTACTGGGGTGTAGAAAGAAATCAAAATGGAGAAAATGGTAATGGAAACAACGGTAACGGACATGCTAATGGACATGGGAATGGTTCAAATGGTAATGGTAATGGTGGTCACAACGGCAACAATAGTGGGGGCAATGGTTCTAATGGTGGTGGGTAATGAATAAATATGCTATAATTATATTTTTATGACATATGGGACAAGAGACTATTAAATATTCCATCAGACAAGATGGAAAAGTAACTCAGGAAGTTTTTAATGTTTCTGGAGATGCATGTTTAAATCTAACTGAAGATATAGAAATAGAATTAGGTGATCTAGAAGATAGAACCTATACAGTAGATTATTACCAACAACCAAATTTAAATACAGATGTCACACTTCAGTACAATCAAAACGAAAATTAAGAAAAAACCTGAACTTGTAGAAGCACTTCAACTCCTTCAGTATGATGTTCAAGAGGATCAAGAGTTAATCAATCCTATTGATCATCAACATGAAAAGGTAAAAGTTGATGTTTCTATTGGTAGTGACATTGGATTTCGTTTGAATAGTAATGGTGAATATGAATTGGTTGCTGACATACAAACATGGAATCAACCTATTCCACCAAAGAGATTCATTGAGAAAGTTACTCAACAGTATGCAAGAATGACACTTCATAATACTGTTAAAGCAAAGGGGTTTAAAATTGAAGAAGAATGGGAAATGGATGACAATTCTATAGAGTTAACTGTAAGTAGATGGGTCTAATGGATAAAGATAAACCTATAATGAATATAGATGTAGGAGTAGAACATATAAAACTCCTACATAAATGCGTTGTATGTTACGCTAAACATTCAGAATCTCTATCTAAAGAGGAAAGAGAAATGTTAAAAACTATGAGAGATTTATTTTATAAGATAGAACTGGAACATAGCTTTCTAAATAATTAGAAAGGGCAATGGCAGTTAAAAAGACTATAGTAGGACAAATTGAAAATAGGAATTTTTTATCTCCTACTGGTTTTCAATTTCAATTGAATAGAGCACCAAAGGTTGCCTATTTTGGTAATGCTGTCAATATTCCTGCAGTTAATTTGGGTGTAGCAGTTCAACCCAATTATCTAAGAGATATTCCTTTACCTGGGGATAAGATGGAGTTTGCTGATTTGACTCTACGTTTCTTAGTAGATGAAGATCTTGAGAATTATATGGAATTGCAAAATTGGATGAGAGGTTTAGGTTTCCCAGAAAGTTTAGATGAAATATATAAGTATCAAAAAGAATCACCAGATATAAAGCAACCAAATAAAAGTCAACTAAATCTTTATTCTGATGGTACTTTAACAGTATTAGATTCTAATAATATTCCTAAATTTAAAATAGTTTTTGAAGGTATGTTCCCTTATAGTCTTACTACAATAGAATTTGATGCAACTCAAACAGACCTAGAATATTTCACAGCAGAGGTCTCCTTTAAGTATACTATATACAACATACGCGATATACATTGTGAATGATTGATTTGAATGGAATCCAAAAGATGTGGGAAGAGGATTCTAAAATTGACCCAGATAACTTACATACTGAATCTTTAAATATTCCCTTACTTCATGCAAAGTATTTTGACCTTTATAATAATATCTTCCTTTTAATGAAGAAAGGTCAGCAACAAAGAAAAAATATTAGACATGAGAGATATGAATATTATGGTGGTAAAGCAGACCCAGATGTTTATATAAAAGATCCTTTTCCTAAAAAAATCAGAGATAAAGATACAATGCAGAAGTATCTTGACGCTGATGGAAAACTTTCTGCGTCTAATCTTAAAATAGAGTATTACGAAACGATGCTAAATTACTTAGAGAGCATCCTTAAGCAGATATCTAATAGAACATATCAAATTAAGAATGCAATTGAAGTAATGAAGTTCCAGGCTGGTTATGGCTGATCTGACTATACAAAAAGTAAATGAAGTATATTTAAAGGTAGATACTGAACCTTATATTGAACATGAGTTAAAGGACAGGTTTACTTTTGAAGTACCTAATAAAAAGTTTATGCCTCAATACAGAAATAAGTATTGGGATGGATATGTGCATCTCTTTAATATGAAGACCAAAAGAATCTATGTTGGTCTATTAGATAAGATTGTTGCTTTCTGTGAGAAATCTGGATATACATATCAATTTGAAAATAACAAGTATTATGGTCCTCCATTTGAAATTAATGAAATGATTTCAATGGGTGGCGTAAAAGATTATATGGCATCTATTACTGGATTTAAACCCAGACCATATCAGATAGAAGCAGTTTATGAAGCATTAAGATATAATAGAAAACTTTTAATATCTCCTACTGCATCTGGGAAATCTTTAATGATATATGCAATAGTAAGATATTTTGTTGCTAAGAAACAAAAAATTCTTTTAGTTGTTCCTACTACCTCTCTTGTAGAACAAATGTATAAGGATTTTATAGAGTATGGTTGGGATGCTAAAAATCATTGTCATAGAATTTACGCTGGTAGAGAAAGAACTAATGTAAATGAAGTTACCATTACCACGTGGCAATCTGTTTATGAATTGGATAGAAATTTCTTTAAAGATTATAATGTAATTATAGGTGATGAGGCTCATCTCTTCAAGAGTAAATCTCTAGTAAAGATCATGGATAAGTTAGAACATGCAAAACATAGATATGGGTTTACTGGAACTTTAGATGGCACACAGACCCATAAGTGGGTGTTAGAGGGACTGTTTGGACCTTCATATAAGGTAACACAAACTAAAGAATTAATGGATCAAGGGCATCTTTCTGATTTAGATATTCAATGTTTGGTATTAAAATATAAACCTAAGAATTTTGATACTTATGAAGATGAAATTCAATTCCTTATAAGTCATGAAAAAAGAAATAGATTTATTTCTAATCTTGCATTAGATCTTAAAGGTAATACTCTTATACTTTATAGTAGAGTAGAAGCACATGGAAAGATACTTTATGAATTAATAAATAATTCTGTACTTGCCAAGAATAGAAAGATATTTTTTATTCATGGTGGGGTTGACGCAGAAGATAGAGAAGACGTTAGAAAGATAACTGAAGAAGAAACCAACGCTATCATAGTCGCTTCTTATGGAACATTCTCTACAGGCATCAATATTAGGAGGTTACACAACGTTATTTTTGCTTCTCCATCTAAGTCTAGAGTTAGAAACCTTCAATCCATCGGAAGAGTTTTAAGAAAAGGTAAAGATAAAGTTAAAGCCAAACTTTATGATATTGCTGATGATCTTACCACAGGATCAAAGAAAAATTATACATTGAATCATTTCATTGAGAGAGTGAAAATTTACGTACAAGAACAATTCAATTATGAAATTATATCAATCAACATAAAAGATTAGGAGGGACAATAGATTATGATAGAAGATGATTTTTACGCAACAGTTAAATTAAAATCAGGTGAAGAAATATTTGCTAAGGTATCTGCTTCTGATGAAGGAGATAGAACTTTATTGTTGGTATCTAATCCTATAGTAGTAGAAGAAGTAAAAACTAGAGGACAGTTACAAGGATTTAAATTTGAACCTTGGTTAAAAACTTCTAACGAAGATTTATTTATTCTTAACTTAGATGATGTTTTAACTCTATCTGAATCAGAAAATTTTGAAATGATTGTATTCTATCAAGATTATGTAAGAAAGATGAATAAAACCAACCATATAAAGTTAAATAAAAAAATGGGATATATATCTAGTGTGAATGACGCTAAGGAGATCTTAGAGAAATTATATAAATTAAACTCGAACTAACCCTTCAAACCCAACAAAGGTATTCTACTCATAAATTGATACCTTGTCAACGTTGCTTAATGCTGTTATAATATTATGAGCAGATAGCAATAAATATGCCAAATTATGCAGCACCAATAACTATGCCTAAACGCAGAAAGAGATCAGAACATTATGTTAACAACAAAGAGTTTCTTTCTGCATTGGAAGTTTACTTTGCTGCTATAGAAAGAGCGGCATTAGAGGATAAACCAAAACCTCAAATACCAAGGTATATTGGAGAATGCTTTTTAAAGATTGCTAATCATTTATCATATAAGCCAAACTTTGTGAATTATATGTTTAAGGATGATATGATATGTGATGGTATAGAAAATTGTGTAAGATATATTCATAACTTCAATCCAGAGAAATCTAAAAATCCATTTGCTTATTTTACTCAAATCATTTACTATGCTTTTTTAAGAAGGATATCACAAGAGAAGAAGCAGTTAGAAATAAAAAATAAAATTCTTGAGAAGTCTAATTTTGATGAGGTCTTTGATTCTAACGACCTTGACTCTGCAAACTATTCAGACTATAATTCTATTAAAGACGCTGTGCATAGCAAGTTGCGTAACTGATGAAGATTGCAATCATAACTGATCAGCATTTTGGTTGTAGGAAAAATTCTAAATTATTTCATGATTACTTCTTGAAATTTTATGATGAAGTATTTTTCCCTGCTTTAGAGAAAGAGGGCATTACAACTATAATTGACATGGGAGATACCTTTGATAGTAGAAAAGGTATTGATTTTTCTGCGTTAACTTGGTCTAAAGAAAATTATTTTGATAAGTTAAAAGAGATGGGCATTACTGTCCATACCATTGTTGGTAATCATACAGCATATTATAAGAATACAAATGAGATAAATGCAGTAGATTTATTATTAAGAGAGTATGATAATATAAAAGTTTATTCAGAAACAACACCTATAGAAGTAGATGGTTTAAGTATTCTTCTTGTTCCTTGGATTAATACTGAGAATAAAGAAAAAACATTAGCAATGATTAATAAATCAAATTCTCCTGTTTGTATGGGTCATTTAGAATTACAGGGATATAAGGTTAATGATTATGTTGTGATGGATCATGGTTTAGCTGATAAACATTTTGATAAATTTAAGAAAACTTTTTCTGGTCATTTTCATACAAGATCTAATAGAGATAATATCTATTATTTGGGTAATCCTTATGAGATATATTGGAATGATTGTGCTGATACAAGGGGATTTCATTTCTTTGACACAGAAACTTTAGATCATATACCAGTTAATAATCCATATCGTCTTTTCTATAAGATTTATTATGATGATACACCTCATCAAACTTTTGATGCAAGAGAGTATGAGGATAAGATTGTTAAGGTTATTGTTCGTAAGAAATCTGATATTACTCAGTTTGAAAAGTTTGTAGATAAATTATATGCTTCTAATGTAGCAGAGTTAAAGATAGTTGAAAACTTTGATTTTGGTGGTTGGTATGATAAAGATAATGCTTCTGAGGTTGAATCAGAAGATACTCTTTCTATTCTCAATCGTTATATTGCAGAAGCAGAAATATCACTTGATAAATCTGTTATTAGAAAAATGGTAGATGAGATATACCAAGAAGCTTGCGAAATAACCTGATGTATATTATAACAGTAAAAGGCAAGGAGAAAGAAGGTGCTTATTCTGTGGTTGATGAAGACCACGAACAAGTACTTTATATTTTCGTTCAAAAGGATGATGCTACTAGATATGCTCTTCAATTAGAAGAATTAGATTATCCTAAAATGAAAGTTATGGAAATTGAGGATGAATTGATGATTAAAACTTGTGAACTACATGGTCATAGGTACACAGTCATTACTCCTAATGACATAATAGTACCACCTGACCAAGATACAGAACATGATTACATTTAAAAAAATAAGTTGGAAAAATTTTCTGAGTACGGGTAATCATCCTATTAAAGTTGAGTTGGATGAACAAGCAACTACTTTAATTATTGGTTCTAATGGTGCAGGTAAATCTACTATATTAGATGCTTTAACTTTTGTTCTGTATGGAAAGTCATTTAGAAAAATTAATAAGAGTCAACTTATTAATACTACTAATGAAAAAAATTGTGAGGTTGAGATAGAATTTTCTGTTAATACAACTGAGTGGAAAATAGTACGTGGAATTAAACCTAATATCTTTAAGATTACTAAGGATGGTAAAGACTTAAATGAATCATCTCATGCAGCAGACCAACAGAAGTGGTTAGAGCAAAACGTTCTGAAAATGAACTATAAGTCATTTACTCAGATTGTTATATTAGGGTCTAGTACATTTGTTCCTTTCATGCAGTTAAATGGTTCTAGTAGAAGGGAAGTGGTAGAAGATTTATTGGATATTAAAATTTTCTCTTCTATGAATAATCTTATTAAAGAAAAGATTAGAATGGTTAGGGAAGAAGTAAAAACTTTTGAGTTAAAAAAAGAATCTTTAAAAGATAAGTCAGAGATGCAAGAAAGTTTTATTAAAGAGTTAGAGGAGCAAGGTAAGAACAATATTCAAGAGAAGAATGAAAAGATTAAAGTATTGGGTATTGAAGTTGATACACATATGGAAAATAATCAAATGACAGAATCTTCTGTATCTGATCTTATGGAGCAGCAAGAAAAGGTTACTGGAGAAGATGATAAGTTAACAAAATTAAATAATTTGAAGGGTAAAATTACTCAAAAAGTAGCAACAATCACAAAAGAACATAAGTTTTTCACAGACAATAAGGTATGCCCTACCTGTACACAATCTATAGAAGAAGAGTTCCGTGTAAATAGAATTGATGAAGCTCAAAATAAAGCAAAGGAGTTGCAATCTGGTTATAAAGAACTAGAGGAGGCAATTAAAAAGGAACAAGATCGAGAGCTTCAATTTACAAATTTATCTAAGGAGATTACTAAACTCACACATGGCATTTCTAAAAACAATACTAGGATATCTGGATGTCAAAGACAAATCAGAGATCTGGAACAGGAAGTTCAGAAACTTACCACCCAACTTGCAAATAGAAATACTGAGCATGAGAAGTTAGAAGAGTTTAGAACTAATCTTCAAAAAACATATGAGAATCTTGCTGAGAAGAAAGAAAAGATAACTTATTTTGATTTTACTTATAGCCTTCTTAAAGATGGTGGAGTGAAGTCTATGATTATTAAAAAGTATCTTCCTTTAATTAATCAACAGGTTAATAAGTACTTGCAGATGATGGATTTTTACATCAACTTCAAGCTTGATGAAGAATTTAATGAAACTATAGAGTCCCCTATTCATGAGGACTTTTCTTACGCTTCATTTAGTGAAGGTGAGAAGATGAGAATTGACCTAGCATTATTATTCACTTGGAGAGAAGTAGCAAGGTTTAAGAATTCTGTTAATACAAATTTACTAATAATGGATGAGGTCTTTGATAGTTCCTTAGATGGATTTGGCACAGAGGAATTTTTGAAGATAATTAAGTATGTTATTCAAGATGCTAATGTTTTTGTCATATCACATAAGACTGGTATGGATGAAAGATTTGAGCATGTAATGAAGTTTGACAAAGTTAAGGGATTTTCAACCATGAGGGCATAAAAATGAAAAAGGTGCTAAAGTGGTTAAAGAAGATATGGAACTGGGGTATGCATCATGACCACACCTAATTGGATACACCACTCCAGAAAGGAGAAAAAGAGGAAACTCAAACCACAGGCATTACGCCAAGCAGTAGCAAGAAGGAAAGCACTCAAGAGGAAACTCAAGGGTGCTTTTTCTTTAGGTGTATGTACGTAGGCATTTATTTTTCTTAAAAATAGTTGTAATTGTGTTGATATTATGATAAATAATAGTACAGTTGAGGAGGTGGACTTATGCACAACTTAGTATCACATAATGAGTTATCCACATGGAAGTGGGACCAAAAAGACACAGCCGATGAGAGATATGATCAAGTGTCCGATTACTTCCAGTGTATAGCAGAAAGTGGGATAACCGATCACGCTGCAAAAAGATTTTGCAGACACATCCTAACTGCTTAGACCAGATAAGACCAACCTAATACAAGGAGAGACAAGACCGAAATCCCCACCTTTGCGTGGGGATTGGTTCGTAGACAATTAAATTAGTGTCCACTAAGCCTGGGATGACCCCAGGTTTTCTTGTATAATAGAGTATATCAAGGCAAAACAGCATGACAGTAAATTTTGAAATTAAATCACAACTTGCTAAGTTGCTTGCTACAGAAGACCTAGTAGTAGAAAATAAAGATGTAGAGACTGCTGAGTTTAATGTCCATACAAGAGTATTGACACTTCCATTCTGGAAACGTGCTTCTTCTGTTGTATATGATATGCTTGTAGGGCATGAGGTTGGACATGCATTATTCACACCAGATGAGGATTGGACAGAGAAGGTTAAAGTTCCTCAACAGATTGTGAATGTATGTGAGGATGCAAGAATTGAGAAGTTGATGAAGAGAAAATATCCAGGACTTTCTAAAACATTTTTTAATGGATACAAGGAACTAAATGATGACGACTTCTTTGAGTTGGAAGACCAAAATATTAATGACCTTAATCTTGCTGATCGCACCAACTTATATTTTAAAGGCGGCAGTCATATTTCTGTTGATTTTTCGTTAGAAGAAAAAGAAATTGTAGATTTAGTTGGTGCTGCTGAAACTTTTGATGATGCTTTACATGCTTCAGAAGTTCTTTATCAGTATTGTGTTGACCAGCAACAGAAAGAAGAAGATGAAGGAGAAGAAGTAAATATTCAGCAAGAGTTAGATACTGGTATGGAAGGAGGTGATAGACCAGATTTAGGTAATGATGATACTGAATATAGTGAAGAACAGGATGAAGGTGAAGGTGAGTCAGAATCTAAAACAGAGAGAGTTCCAGAAGGACAACAATCTCAACCACAGAGACCAACTTCAAAAGGAGAGATAGAGGTTCTAACTGATGAGATTCTTCAAGAGAAGTTAAGTGAATTAAATGATCCTTCTACACGTGGAACTGAGAGTGTTTATGCATCAGTCCCTAAAGTAAACCTAGATAATATTATTATCCCTCATACTCAGGTTAGAGATGAATTAATTGAACATTTTAATAGTCTTCTAGAACCAACTGAAGATAGAAAATGGACTGCTAATTACTCTGTTGTGGATGGGGAATATCGTTCTTTTAAAAATTCAGCTAAGAAGGAGGTAAGTTACCTTGTTAAAGAATTTGAATGTAAGAAGGCAGCTGACAGTTATGCTCGTTCTTCTACAAGTCGCACTGGGGTTCTCGATACAAAGAAGCTTCATCAATATAAATTCAGTGAAGACATCTTTAGAAGAATTAATGTCGTTCCTGATGGGAAAAACCACGGACTAATATTCATTTTAGATTGGTCTGGTTCAATGACCAATTGCTTATTGAGTACACTTAAGCAACTTTATAATCTAATATGGTTCTGTCAAAAAGTACAGATTCCATTTGAAGTATATGCTTTTAGTAATGCTTATAGGTATAATAATAATGCAGGTTATTATGGTGGAGACCCAGTTGTAAAACTTCAAGAAGAAAAGGAATATGATTTTGTTGTAGATAATAATTTTGTTTTATTAAATTTCTTTAGTAGTAAATCTAATAAAGCAGGATTGGAAAATCAGATGCTTAATGTCTGGAGATTGGCTACTAATATGGATGCTAGTAATAGACGTAGTTGGGATTGTGATGATCGTTATACTACTCCTAATGCTTATCATTTAGGTGGAACTCCATTAAATGATGCTTTAGTATGTCTTCATCAAATTCTTCCTGAATTTAAGAAACAGAACAAATTGCAAAAGGTTCAGTGTGTAATCTTGAGTGATGGTGAAGCAGCACAAATGCCAATTTATAAACAGTATAAAGATTATCGTGATGATGAAGAACATTTAGGAACTAGACATTATCAACCAGAAACTTCTTACTTACGTAATAGAAAGACTGGATATACTTACAAACTTCCATATGCATATCATGGTTTTACTGATGTTCTTCTTAAAGATCTAAAACAGATTTTTTCTGATGTAAATTTCATTGGTATTCGTATTACTTCTGCTAGAGATTTTGGATACTTTATCAGAAGATATGGGTATGTATCTGAGACTGAGTATAAAAAAGCAAGAAGGGCAAAGACTTACTCTATCAAAGAGTCAGGTTATGATTCTTACTTTGCTATTATAGACTCAGCACTAGCAAATGATGATGAGTTTGAGGTACAGGAAGATGCTTCTAAGGCACAAATTAAACGTGCTTTTGTTAAGTCTCTTCAAGCTAAGAAACTAAATAAAAAAGTTCTTGGTGAATTTGTTGAATTGGTGGCTTAATTATGGCAATTTACGATGATGTAAAAATTACTATCAACCTTAATGAGTTGGTAGAAATCAGAGCAAAACTTTTAACTCAATATGGTGATTATTCAGAACAGGTATGTAAGGGTGAGTATCTTGATGGAAATGATATTGATAGGATTGCAACTCAGTTAAGAGAAACACTTACTTGGGATACACTCTATCATATGATAGATGGTGCTATCTTAGATTATATGGGTTTAAGATCTGCTGTTACAGAACATAAAACTCATTATGGTGAGAGAACTATTGAAACTGTTGAATTAACAATGGAGAAGGAAAGAAAAGCAAGGGAGAAGGAGTTTAAGAAGAACTTTGAAATGGTTAAATTAGAAGGTGGATCATGGACTATTGAAGTACCTATGAGGAAGAAAAAATGAGTGGTGACAATCTGTTTGGAGAACAACCAGATATACGTTATAATGTAAGTGTACACACCCCTGAAGAATGGGAGAAAATGTCGTTAAGCGAAAAGATGAAAATCATGTCTCCTGCTATTAACAACTGGGAGAATGAATATCTTAAAGATAATAAAGATAAATTATCTAAACAACAAATAGATATACTTTCAGGTAGAGATTTAAAATCTCATGAAGGTATGATCTATGGTACAATGTACTCTGATTGGAAAAGGAGGAAAGGTTATGACCAAGAACTATGATGATTCTAATTGGAGAGAAGAGTACAAAAGTTACACCAGTAACAAAAAGTATCTTGAATTACTTGAGAACGGACCTAAGAGTTTATCTCAGTCATGGATATTAGGTGCATTGTATAATGAATGGAAAAAAATAAAAGGATATAATAAATTAGATCCTAAAGAAAATGAAGGTCAGTGTCAGAGTAGTATGAAGGAATGGGAAGAGAGTATAAAGAAATATCAACAGTAAAAACCACTTAAATTAGTGGCACACTCATACGTATTGGGAACGCATAAACGGTTATAATAAGAGTATTGAAAGACAAAAATTAAATTATGGCAACAACCTACAGTCCTGAATCAATAGTCACTTCACTTCAGTCACTTTATGGTGATGAAGTTGTTGCTGCTGACATTAGAGCTTACTGTGCAATGAACAATGTTCATTATCATACAATTACAAGTAAGATTACTGGATTTAAGGTTGGACGTGGTAAGTGGAATCTTACAGTAACACAGAAGGCTGTAAAGAATATAGAGAAATCATATGAAGCACCTGCTGTAGAACCAGTAGTTCAACAAAATCTTACACCTGAAAAGGATGATACTTTTGTTAAGTTTGGTCCTTTTAATGACCTTAAAAAGATTTTACAATCTAAACAGTTTTATCCTACATTCATCACTGGATTATCAGGTAATGGTAAGACCTTTGGTGTAGAGCAAGCATGTGCTCAATTGAATAGAGAATTAATTCGTGTAAACATTACTATTGAAACAGATGAAGACGATCTTATTGGTGGGTTTCGCCTTGTGGATGGGGCAACAGTTTGGCATAACGGACCTGTCATTGAAGCACTCCAAAGGGGTGCAGTCTTGTTACTCGACGAAATTGACTTGGCTTCAAACAAAATCCTCTGTCTCCAACCCATTCTTGAAGGGAAGGGTTTGTTTCTAAAGAAGATTGGTAAGTTTATTCAACCAGCAGCAGGTTTTAATGTAGTAGCAACTGCTAATACAAAGGGTAAAGGATCTGATGATGGTAGATTCATTGGTACTAATGTACTTAATGAAGCATTTCTTGAAAGATTCCCAGTTACATTTGAACAGGAGTATCCATCACCTTCTGTAGAGAAAAGAATACTTGGTGGAATTGCTTCTAATCTTGGAGTTACTGATACTAAATTCTGTCAGAAACTGGTTGATTGGGGTGACATCATTCGTAAGACTTTTTATGATGGTGGTATTGAAGAGATCATCAGTACAAGAAGATTAGTTCACATAGTTCGTGCTTATTCTATCTTTAATGATAAAGCAAAAGCAATTCAAGTTTGTGTAAACAGATTTGATGAGGAGACTAAACAATCCTTCTTAGAACTTTATGACAAGGTAGATGCTGATTTTGAACTACCAGTTGACTCTGAAGAGAAAAGTTGATATAATTTAAGAAAGAATTATATTGTATATGGATAAACAACTCAAAGAGATTGAGTTATCTGGTGGCTTTGAATGGACTCCTGGTTCATCTTGGCCACCTTATGTGGGAGCAGGTAATACTGCTAATGAAGACAGTCCATTAAAGGATGCATTGAATAATTATGATATTCAACATTCTGATGCATGGTATGATTACACTCGTAATGATCCTAATAGAAAAAATCCATTTACAGATCCTAAAGATAGAGAGAGGGCATTTAAAGTGACAGGAAACTGGGAAGAAGAAACAAAGTGGATTTATGAATCCCCTGATGGTGGTAAAACAGTTTATAGGCATGTGTTAGGAAGAGATCCAAGTACAAGAGAGCAGGTTATTATTGATGATGGTAGAGTGAATAAACCAGAACCAAATTTGGAATATAAGTCTCAAAAGTATGAGGAAGATGCTGGTATTAAAGATTTAAAAGATTATATTTCTTCAACATATTCTGGACATTATACTTCAGAACAAAACAACACACAGACATTAGATTTGATTCAGTCTGTTGGTGATGCAGAGTCTTTCTGCAGATCTAATGCTATTAAGTATCTTGCTAGGTATGATAAAAAAGGACAAGCAAAACGTGATATACTAAAGGCAATGCACTATTGTCTACTTCTATATTATTTTAGTGGACATACAAAAAATGAAACTCCGACCCGTGGTTATGAAACTTTCTGATAAGACAATTAATCTATTAAAG
>VTLG01005116.1_pt1 | contig 22521 bp, 26 predicted proteins | sample 4694571 | NCBI WGS metagenome assembly VTLG01 (sample SAMN12604809, study PRJNA352737) | marine metagenome | biome: ENVO:00000447; feature: ENVO:00000209|ENVO:00000569|ENVO:01000036; material: ENVO:00002151; isolation source: viral sequences binned using virsorter ...
CGCGAGTTGAGTGTGTCCAGTTCTCGAACATCCTCTCCTCCGGCGTGAGCAATGGCTTTCTTCCGCCGATCGAAGTGCTTATGAATAAGCCTCTCTTCCCTATGGATCACCGCCAGTCTGTTGCTGAGTTCGTGGACCCTTGCGTTGTGGCCGCTAAACAGTCGGGAAAGATAGCCCGGGCCCTCATAGATTCCCACACCCTGCCCGAAGAAGTCGCCTCGTACCTCGTCAAGTGCGTCAAGAACAAGGCTGGTTCTAGGCGTGAGCATGTCCTCGATTTCAGTGGCAGACAGATCCCTTCGCCTAGTTGCGTACCTGAGATCCGCCTCCGCCTCATCAATCTTGCCCTTCAGGACATTCATCCGCTCCAATTGCTCTTCGGTGAAACCCGGAAGTCCCTCGCCTTGCGGCGGAAGTTCGGACTTGAACTCCCTATCTGCCGCCCTCCAAGACTCCAGGCTCTCCTCGTAGGCGTCGGCCATCTGCCTGTAGTAGGCCTCCTCCTCGAACATTCGAACGGAGTCGGCAGTTACGTCAACCTCTCCAAGTCTCTGGCGAGACAGGAGTGCACCCTCAAGCCGCTGGCTGTCGAAAACAAACTCGGCGCTGACCTCTGGGGCGTCGATCTTCCACCCCTTCTGGCCCTTTATGTACATGTATGTGGAGTGATCTAGTTCGGTGACAGGAATAACAATCTCATTCCTGTACCCCTTGGATGACTCGATTACTTCCGCCTTGTCTCTGAGAGCGGGGGGCAAGGTGTCAAGGACTCTAGCAGTCTCTTCTGCTGCCGCCTCGGCCGTGCGTCCAGTGATTGTAGCCTTGGCCATGACGGACTCGAAGCGGCCGATCTCGGCTGCGTTCTCAGCCATGATTGCGGCGCGCTTCGTTGCCTCTGCTGCCCCGAAGATGCTCTCCGGGTCAGACAGTTGCTTCATCGCCTTGCGTCGCCTAGCGGTGCGACCGATCGGCAGGAAGGGGATGTTGGTCCCAGCGTTCCTGTACCCGATCCTCTTCCAAAGAAGGGGGGCAAACCAGTCGGCGAACGGAACGTGTATCTGATATCCAGCCTTTGCTTGGAACCTATAGAAGAACTCTCTGGAAGATTCGACAGCGGCAACAACGTCGTCGCCCTTGTTGGCAATCTCGCCGAGGCTTCGATATGTAATCAGCCGGTCTCTGGCTTGATTGACAATCCTATCTCTGGCGAGTTTCTTCTCTTTTCGAGTCATGTTGGTCGCATTGCCAACAGCCTCAAGGGCCTCGTCCAGCCTGCCCAGGTGATTCAGTCCGGGAGAAATATCTTGTGCGACAGAACCAGCGACCCCGTTGTCGACCAAGATAGTCTTGTTGAGGAAGTCCTCTAGTTGCTTGTACTGGGACTTTGCTGGCAGTTCGATTCGAACCACATTGCCAGCCTCGTTGCGAATAACGGTGCCCTTCTCAAGCAACTCGCTGGCTGCGTCCTTGAGGTATTTGACTCCGCGAGTCTCGACGGGGATTCTGGCTGCACGGCTGGCAATGACTCCGGCTTTGCCGGATCTTGCGGACCACATCGCCACTGTCCCTGATCCCGTAAGATACGACAGCGGGTCCAGCAAGATATCTCCGGCCAGCCCCAGGATGGCCCGGGAAGTCTTGTTCTCCACTCCCAGTTGCTTCAGGACCTCGGAGGAATACACGCGACGCATGCCGAACGCCGCCCGCATCTCCTCTTCACTGGAGATGCGGATCTCTTTTCGATCCTCCTCGCTCAACGCGGAGTGGCCGATGATTGACGCAGCACCGAGGGGCAGCGCGTAAACACCCACTGCCTTTGCTGCTGAGGCAACGGCACCCCTGGCCACCGCCCCGACGAATGTTCCAATTCCTGCTCCAACCGCTGCACCAAGGGGACCACCCGCGGCACCTATCTTAGCGCCAGCAAGGGCACCTTTGAGCCCCCCGTAAATAGCACCACCGGCAGCCATGACACCGGCACCCGCCGCAAAGTCTTCTGCTCCGCCCTTGTCAGTGAAGGCGATGTTGAAGATGGAGTTTCTTGGCAGGTCGATAACGTCGAGGAACTTGTAGAAGGCACCTCGCTGGTCGCCCATCAGGTCGCCGGATTGTTGAATCCTTGCCCGCATTTCGTCGCGGGTCATGTTGTTGATCTGTCCGATCGTGAGTCGAGGAGCACGCCTCTGGTTCAGGACCGTCTGAGGGATTGGGTTCTCCTCAGTGTTCTTCATGATCCCGGCGTCGATCAACTCCTGACGCCTTTGACGCATCGACTCTTCTGCGGACTGCTTCAACAAGACGCCACGCATGGCCATCTCTTCGTTCCGCCTCCGCTGCTCCTCGTTGTCGGGGAGTTTGGGGACGGTGCGAGCGATGTTGTGCGCGCCCTGAGTTACATCTTGCAGAAACTTCTGGTTGAGAAACTCCTGCGGACCTGTGAACTGGGTCATGTCTTACTAATCCCGTCGTGAGGGTGTAGCAGAGGCAAACTTGGATCGCCCCATGCCGCTGACCTTCTTGAACTCTCTCTGGTATGCCGCCAATTTTCCAGGGTCTACGGTGCCATCGACAGCCATCGTCTGGAAGAGCGTGTAGGCGGCGGTTCTTGCGTCGTCCATCTGGTCTGCCAAAGACACTCCGAATGTAAGGCCAATGCCAACGGGGTCAAAGGCGTCTCCGTATCCGGCCTCGGACATTCTCTGGGAGAGGTCTGCTGCAACCGCTTGGGCAGCCTCCCTGTCCTCCATGGTTGCAAGTTCGTGCAGGGTCTTGTCCATGCTGCCAAGGTACCCACGATACAGCCTGTCGGTGTTCTCGCCCCACCTGGGAATGAGCCACCAGTCTGATTCGAAGTTTCCGAAGTTGTCAATCCAATCGAGCGGGGTGTCGAGTGGGACGACGGACTCTGCCGATCTGGCTCCTGTTGTCGTTCGTCGTTGGCCGACCATATTTTCAACGCTCTCAATGACCGTCGGGTCAACCATTTCGTTGATCATGGGGAAGGCAACTGCGAGGCCTTGAACAAACTCAGGAACAGTGAACGTACCCTGTGATGCCGACACGGACTGTGCGACCAAGGTCAAAAGTTCTGCTTTGGTCATTTCACCTCGTTTAGCAAACTGAGTTTCGGCAAACTCTTGTACCGCTTCCTTGAGATCCAACTCTCCTTGGGCGATCTTGGCCATAATTTTTCTGTGTTCACTGTCGTTCGTAAGTGCCGTCGCGGCGTTGTCCAACTCTTGCTTTCTTAGACCAGAGGTTCGCGCAAACTCCTGAATCATGCGAAGGTTTGTGGCATCAAACTGCCTGCCTCGCTCTTCCAGATCTCTGATCTGTGCTTTGTAGGATCGCTGTGCTTCCTGGCCCTGCTGAGCCAGAGCCTCCCTTTGGAGGGCCAGATTTTCCTGAGCCATTCGTTCTTCCGCTCCGATTGCGTCGCGCTCGGCTCTAGCCCGGAGCAGTTGCTCTGGACTCATGCCCTCTGCTCGGGCCTCTCTCTCAAGTTGCAGCCGTTCACGACGGGCTTGACGTTCGCCTCGCTCTCTCGCTCGACGCTGCTCGAACATCTCTTGGCCACGCTGACGGATGGTGTCTCGACGCTCTTGCATCTGGTCAAGGTCAAGCATGCCACGGTCACGGCGTCTCTGGTTCAGAGCCTCTCGACCCGCCATTCGTACGGCGTCCGCTTCGGTGCGCCCAAGAGGAGCGTCCTCCATGAGTTCAGCGGCTCGCTCGTTGATGGCCTCTTCGCCGTAGCGACGGCGAGTGAGGTTCATTTCGTACTCTTCCTCTGTCGGAAGACCGGCAAGGCGTGGGTCGTTCATGTCCTCAGGGCGGCTGCGTGCGACTTGCTGCGTACGCATCTGATCTTGTAGGGCTGCAATGTGCTCCGGTGACCCTCGGCCGAACTCTTCCATGACACGGTTTGGATCTTCAGGTACACGCTCGGGAGGCAGGACACCACGGATAGGCTGGCCAAACTGGTTAGTCGGCTGCTGCCTCGTCTGAGGTGCAGGAGGCATGTCCATGTCAGGCTGTATCCCTGCCGACGGTGACATGGGGAGTCTTTGGTCTTGAGGTGCAGGAGGCATATCCATCATCTGCTGCTCTTGGGGCATGATGCTCGGAGGCTGGGGGCTTGTCTGCCCCACCATCACGGTCCTGTCAGCCATCGTGTTGATGAACGGATTGGCCTCCATCGGTGCAGGGGCCTGGGGTTCAGGCGCTGCTGAGGGCATACCTTGCTGCGGGGCAGTAGCCTGAGGCACTCCCGCTGACGGTGACATCGGGAGTTGGGGCGGAGCGGGCGGCATGTCCATGTCAGGGGGCGTCAGTGATGGGTTCCTATTCAGCCTCTGCTGGTCGAACTCGCGGACGCTTGCATCGCGTCGATCACGGATACCTTGCCGCATCGCTTCCTGCTCTTGAGGAGTGGGAGAAGATATCTGTGGTGGGGCGAGTGCCTGTCGGCGTTCTGGGTCTGCCATACCCATAGTCGGAGGCAGGTTATATCTTGGCTGCATACTCGCCGCCGCCCCCAAAGTACCTCCGGTAAAAGCAGAGACGAGTTGCTGGCCAAGAGGCATCTTGTACCGGCTGCCCTCGAACCTAGTCGCCGGGTTCTGCGGCGTGGGGTTGAACATCTGATTGACGCCAGCAGGCGGCTGCTGCTCAGCCGGAACATCAGGGAACATGGGGTACATAGGGTCTTGGGGCTTTCGATCTCCCTTGCGCTTGCGACGAGGCTTTCCAGTCAAGGGATCCATTTGCTCTGCCATATCAATATCCGCCAATCTGAGTTCGACGCCTGTTGGGGTCTTCGTTACGCGTTGGCCTAGCCAGTGGGCTGGCCGCACGCTGAGGTGTTCCTTGGTTTACTTGAGGGGCCACGCCCTGACCTCTTCGTCCTACCATGTCAGGAGGAGGCAGAGGCTGGGGCGTATTGCCCGACATGCCCGCTCCAGAAACGAACGGAGGAGCACCACCCATTGGTGCTCCGTCCTGCCCCATAACATAATCTGACATCCCCGGTGTCATGTACTGACGAGGGGGCGGGATTGATGGTTCCTGGCCCGTAGCGGCGGCCCCCTGAGCCACCATTAGATCGAATACATTTACTGGTGTTGCCATTGTTATGCCTGCTTTGGAGTATACCAGAAGGGGTCAATTCTTCCGCTTCTTCTTGTGGAACGGGACCCACTTGTTCAGGGCCGCCTGTCGTTTCTTGCACCCACACCCCTCCTTGGCCTCGATCCCCGTGGTCTTCTTGATGACCTTGGCCACCAGATCCCCAAGCCCCTTCATCTCCTCCTTCGGCAAATCGACCCCATTATCTTTGGCCATTGCCTCGATATCTTGACGGGTGGCCTGAGACCCCTCCCCCCGCATGTAGGCCTTACGAGCCTTGTTTGCCTTGGCGTACGCCGACAGTGTTTCGATTGCTTCTTTCTTCATTGCGTCAGTGCTTCCTTCTGTGTTTACGCACGGGTTATAGTCACTTCAACGGAAGTCCTATCTTGTGGTGTGCCAGCAAATCCAACCCCCGCGTTGAATGCAAAGGAGGGGAACGGAGACAGAGGATAAAACGGCCTGTAGTAGTCATTAGCAACAAAGCAATTTGGGCTCTTATCTGATATTGCTTCCCAGCAGACAGGGGGGCATCCGGTTGCTGCGCATGTTCTCGCAAGAGTCAAGAAGTCGTCCCCTGCATAATCATTGCCAAAGCCCACTTTCAGTTTAGCCTGCTTTACGCACGTCTTTATCTTGATGGCGCAGTTGCCGTTTGCTTCGATAATTCGGGGGTCAGGTATATCAACCCCGTTGAAGCCCGACTGTGCAAACGCGTAACCGCGGCTGACTTGCTTGTCGCATTGCCAAGCAGAACAGTATCCGGGTACTCCCCAGTAGTTTTGCACTGGAACGTAACTCCCCCACAGGGGATATGACTCTTCTCCCTCGCATTCGCCCATGATGCACCCTTGGTTTGGTTGACATTCTGCGTCACGATTGCTGCCATCAGGGCACCACATGTTGAACCCGGTGCAGGAGTTCAGTCTGGGCAAAATGGATCCGTCTTCATCGACTGGGCATCCGTCTTCCCACTGAAACGCAACTCCTCCGTGAGTCCCTGAGATACCGAATTTGCAGTCAAAACAAGACCTGATGATGCTAGTGTCGGGTCCTATAGAGTGGTCTGGGTTTCCGTACAACGGAGCCTGCTTCAAGTGGTTACTGTACACTTTGGTCCTGTAATCATCGCAGCATTCGCATCCAAAGGCATCTCCGAGGTCGCCGCAATTACCGGGGACCGGCGGATCTGCGTCACAATCAGCACCCGGATAGTCGCAGGGGTGAGGGCAGTCCGCATGAAGATAGGGATTCCTAAGGGCAGGAAGCACTCTGTAGTTGTCTTGTGCGCTACAAGGTACGTCGCTTGCTAACTGTGTAGCACGCACACCGCGAGCATGAAGGGGTGTTTCAGTCAACCCAGTCCCACCCATTTCATCGCACAAGAAATCAAAATCGTTTCCCGAAACAGCAAATCCCACAGACGGAACGGTAACAGCCCCAGCGCCACTGCTGCCGCTGTTAGCGTAAAGCGCCGGTTGCCCCTCGCACTTTCCTCTGACAATGTCGTTGTAAGTACCGCAGGGAGCAAAAACCGAAAACGATAGACCAACTCTGTAAGTCCCTTCAGGATCAATACGTATCATCCTTTCGGTACAGGAAAACTTCGGCGCTTCTCCGAACCCAAGCCGTATGCAGCCTCCTTCGTACCCGCCGTCGTAGATGCAGTTGGATGAATACCCATCATCGCAATCAGGTGTCTCGTCTGATGGGCACCCGGTCAACTCGGTTTCTGCAATACAGCAAATGCCAGAACCAGCACCATGCCCGGAGTGTCTTGTTGGAGTAAGACACTGAAAGGCACAGTCGCATGGCTTAGATGGCGTGAAACTTACGCCGTACATTTGGGAGTAAGTGCAGAGATCGCAGTCCCCATCAAAACCTATTACAGCATCTCCGCCATCAAAAGCATTATTAGACATTCAAAGGCTCCCCCACAAGTCTTCTTCTAGTCCGCCAAAGCCGATCGGCCACCGTGTGAACGGTGCCGTATTTCCTCCGCATGTAGTTATGTCTCTCCTAGAGAACGTAAGACTTTCCCACTCTGGGTACACGCCAGTAATGCACCCATCCTCAAACCTAACCATTGCATAGATAAAGGTGAGGCTGGAGGATCCCTGCTCTTCTACATTTTGGAGCATGTAAAGTATGCCAGACGCATTGCCTCCGTTGCGCAAATCTCCGATTGGTTCCTCGCAATGAGCATCCCCTCCACCTCCGCCAAAGTAGTTGATGTCCCCTGCCTTCTGCACGGGGGCGGTGGTTGAGTACCTAATGTCGCCCTCCCTGATGTACATCGGCATCTGCTGTATGCCAGCACGCTCATCGTGGTTTGAGTACAGGGACTTGTCGCGCTGGCTTGGCAGCGGCGTGTTGTCGGGGACATCGTCTGATGTCAAGACGGGGGAGTTGTCGAACGCATCCTGGAGAACGCTCATCTCAAGTTACTCCATTACGGCTTCGAGACGGGAATTGTGTTGAACACATTCTTGGAGTCATCCGTGCGCGGATCATCGTCGTACTTGATGTCGGCAACAACTTTCATCAACTCGAAATCCACGTTGTTCGACTCGATTGAGATCCTGAAATACTTACCGCGCATCCCCGAGAAGTCAGGCATTGCCACTCTTGTACCGGACTCCGCCCTGACTGTCGTCGACCTCTCTTCAAGGGGGTTGTATGTGTTGTCACTTGTCTTGTCGTTGGGGTTCTCAAAGGAGGAGACTCTTACATTCAGATTGCCCGACCGTGCCCCAAGATGGAAGATGAGTTCTCCCAACTGCTTCTCAAGTTGACAGTTCTCGTTGATCCAGAACTCGACGTAGGACGAGACCGAATCAGACTCGACTCCCATAGACGAGGCTATGCTCGGGTTGTACTTGAAGCACACACCATCGAGCCAAACGTAGAACGAGTACCCGTCATCACCCTTGTGCGAGAGCATGTACTGAGGCACCTCATTGGAACCCGGCGACGAGTCAATCGTATCTGGCGTGACCTGCTGGTTGTTCCCGAGCCACCACTCAGAGGTGAACCCATCGTTGAAGTCGTGCATGAGGAACTTGAACCGGTCATCTGTACCCAAGACAGGGCAAGATACGAGTAATTTCTTGCAGTCCTCAATAAGACCGATGCGTACCTGTTCTCTCTGTTGATTGGTTAGGTGTTCAATCCACCCCTCGAACCTCAACTCCCGCAAGATTTCCACAGCCTTGCCGCCTTGGAACCAGACGGGGCCTTCGTCCGCAACGTACATGACGCCGCCCGACGTTGGGTGAATGGACTTGTGAGTGAGAACTCCAGGGCCTCCAACCTCACGCACCTGAGGTGAGCGGTCGAAGCCAAGTTGGTAGACAGTCTGGCGGGTGAACAGCATCGACGCACCGCCAATGCTCATGCCGTACATCGGCTCGCCTCGAAGGGAGGGCAGGGGCGCGAACGTCTCTTTCTGGTTGTAGGTGTTTCGGCCAACCTGCTCGGGGTGTCCGACGCTGTACTCAACTCCGGGCCGATGGTCACCCAAAGAATAAGAGCCGCCCTGTGCTTCACTGCTATTTGTGTAAGTGCACGCCGAACTTATAGACTTGACTTCCTTGGGATAGAAGTAGAGGGCTGTGCCTCCGGGCAGGATTGCCATGGCTTTGGACGGGACTGGCCTGTCGTACTGGTCCGTGTACTGACCTGAGTCGGCAAGAGTTGCTTGGTCCTTGAACAAACACATCTTGTCTGTTGGGACATCGTCGCCGCAGTCAACCTCTTGTTCCCCATCCTCGTTTGTCCTGTCCTCCAAGAACATCATGTCAGTCAGGTGATCTGACATGGCATGCACTTCGTCGTACAGAATCGTGTGCCAAAGGTTCATGCCCGGTATCTTGACGGACAGAACTTCCTGTCCAATGGAGCACCAGATAGCAAACCCAAGTCCGCTGCTGCCAAGTGTAGGTTTAGTGGCAAGAATCTGATACTGGTATAGGGAGTATTGATCCCTGTTCGGGCCGAAGTTGATGACCGACTTCGGGTCACACGCCTTGCCGTATATGTTTCTCTTGGGGTCGTAGTAACTTACCTTGAACGCGCAGTTGAGGATCTTCTCCCCCCGTGCGTTCTGTCCAGCAGGCTCAGCAACGTGCCAGCAGAAGATGCCGCCGACAGTACCTTGCTGCGGCTGGCAGATAAATGTGTTGTGATCGCCCGGAAAGTCAGAGCAGAGACTGCCTACATTATCACCGCAGTTCACTTCTTCAGTGCACGCCGTCTCAGTGCTTTCGCCAAACCCACAGTTCCCGTCACTGCCGTTATTATTGCAGCACTTGTACCCTTCAGCAGGCTGTCTTGAAGCGCCCTCGCTACCGGGTCTAGGCACACAGTAATACGCACACCATTCGCTGCTCTGAGCAAAATCAACAGCGGATCTCAGTTGCGGAGTCGCTCCGTCGTACTCGCCCATCATGGGAGGCAGGCCAAGGTTTCTAGCCCCCTCTCCTGTAATCGAGAACAGTGCATTCTCTTGGCAGAAGTAAACTTCTCCGCCATACACGCTGAAGTATCCCGGCCCGTCGGACAGTTCGTTGTAGTGGATTGATGTAAGGACGATAGGTTCTGTGTCTGTGTCACCAACCTTCTTCCTGATTCCATCACCGACCTTCATTATCAAGTCGGATCACTTACTGCTGTCGATGAGGTGGGCAGTTACATGGCTATCGGGTGCGGCACAGTCCAAGCCCGCAACAAACCCACGTCTAGTCCTGACGGTTTTCTCGGGCGTCAACTCCATGTTGACCACTCTGGTCACAGGGTTGTTGCCCAACTCAGGTCGGGCCGGTTGCTGACTGAATGAATCCCAGATGATGGGCTTGTATGGATTGGCCATGTGTTACCCCATGCCGCCGAAGAACCTGCCGTTGAAGGAACGGAAGTCCTTCTGGAATCTTGCGGGCTTATGGTAGGCCGCGTTCCACTCATTGGAACCGGTGTCGTCGAACTCTGCCAAGAGACTCTGGTAATCCTTCTCGACCTTGCTTGCCCAGATGCGGGCGTCTGCGTTGTCGCCAAAGAGCATCAGCATGCGAGCAACGATACGATCTCGGAGATGCATCCGGAAAGAGTGAGGGAGGTCACTAAGTTGTGACTCTCCATCCAAGCCTGAGCACCTTGAGTATATTGTGCAGAACCCATCGTATGCCTTGTCTGGCTCAGGGAGCCAGGATATGCCGATGGTGCTGCCTCCCGGCTGGAGGTAGAAATACTTCGGCTTGCCCGTGGGCTCTCCATCAAAGTGAGCCATGAGTTCAGCCCATCTAGTGGAGTCTTTCCAGTGGATCTCGGAAACTGAGTTGTTGCTGTCCTTGATGTAGATAATCTTGGTGGCAAAGCCATCAATGCCCGGAGTATCTGTGGCAGCAGAAACACTGCCGTCAGTACCAATCTGTATCTTGATGGCCTTCCTTCTCCACCTCCACTTACGGGAGTCCCAAAGCATGACGTGCTCTTCGAGTATTGCCTTGTCGAGCACGTTGATCGAAGGGAAGACGGGAGTGGGCTGCCTAATCAAGATGCCGAGCACCGACTTCCGGATGCCTGCAATGGTTAGAGATGTTGTTGGGGTTGAGGTGCTATCCCAATCATCTTCATGGGCAACAGTGCTGACAATCTGCCCAAGCAGGGATGCAATTGCTGTCTTGCGGAACGTGTCGGCATCTTGGACAGACCGGAACTGGCGAAGCAACCTGTCGATTACTTCCAGTTCGACCAGTTCAGACCACACTGGGTCTGTGTCTGAGCCCCCAATGTAGGTATCTCCTACATCCTTGACGTACCACTTGCGAATCTCATCGACACGACGGGTCGCATTGTCCACGTATCCGGACCAAGGTTCTTGGTTTAGATCAACAGGTATGTTTGTTGCTCTTCCGAATACCTCTTGAAGGATTCTCTCGTGAGATATTGCCATTTAGAGCACCCCGAATAGTACGTTCCCCGAAGCGGCGGCGGTACCGGCTCCTGCATCTACTGAGATGTAGAACTTGACGTACCTTGCGCCGAAAGTTTCCATGACGGCATAGGTTGTTTCCTTGGCCTCAGTGTCGCCCACGCTATGAATAATATCATCGAACTCAAGAGTAGCGGTGATGCTTCCGAGACTCTGAAATTGAGTACCCGTAGGGGCGAGCATGCTGTAAGAGAACATGTCAGTGGTTGCGAGTGGGCCAGCGGCAGCAGCGGGTACGGCTGCACTAGCAACCTTGCAGTCGACGATGAGTGCGGTGGAAGGAACCCAAACAACGTCCTCGGACTGCCTTACGGCTTCGAGCCTGTCGTGCATGGGGTGCCACAGTTCGACAACAAGACGGAACTCGTCGCCGTTTGTATCAGTGCCGTAAGGCTTGATGAACAGTGCCCGCCCGGGCTCAAGTTCGTGGATGCCAGCGTTGGCGGCGGGTGCGGGCGGAGTGGTGGTGGGGACGCCGAGGGTAATCGAACCCGTGCCTGTCTGGTTTGTCTTGAACGCCCTTCTTAGAACCGTGTACGGGTGCTGAACCGAACGTCCGGCTGGCGTCGCTCTGTGTCTTGGGTATGTCATTGGTTTGTTCCTTTGCTTTTCCTACGCAAGATTTAGTTGGTGCCTCTGTGGAAATCGAGAGGCCTAAGATGTCGGATCAAGCATCGGCTTGCCGACCATGAGTGTGTTCTTTAGGAGCCCATCGGTAGGCTCGCTCCCAATCAATCCGAACTGTTTGTTGTACAGTCCGAAAGTAATCTCATAAGCCCCGCCTCTTCCCAAGATAGGAAGATCGGGGGGTGTGTTTCCTTCCACTGCAAGCGTCGTCTTGCCAGTCAACTTGACATCAGAACCAGATGTACTGGACATAGATATCCCAGACATCGAGAAGTCCGCTGGACTGAGGGTGCCACCCGCAATCCATAGAGCGCCGAGGTCACCGGGCCGAGAACTCCAGTCGGTCTTGGTAACCGTTGCTGGAGCGGATACGCTTTGGCCTTGGAGGATTACTACCATTCAATCACTTGCCCTTTGCCGGGCATCCCATGCCCATGCACTTTCTGACCTTGGGGCACAGCACTACGCCTGCCATGAAACTTACGACGCCGATGAGGATGACGAACCACGTCGTACCCAAGAACGAAGACATGTCTGCGAGCATTTCTTGTTTCCTTTTTCCTGAAGAATCTGCCTGACCAATCGGTAGGTCCAAGCAAGAGTGACCACCCCGGTGGCTACAAGCACCGGGATGAAGATCGCATGGGCGTAGGTCATTACTGCCCAGTTCAAGATACATAAGATAACCCCGCCTATGGCTGGGTACCAACCTTTTCGTCCGCCGGTCAGGGCCAGGAGGATGATCCCGGCAGCCGTGCTCAGGCCACCGACCATCGACAAGATAGATAGGCTGTTACTGCCGTCGCCCACTCCAGTCATATCGGCGATGTGGCCACCGATAGAGGATGTGGACATAGCCGAGGTTGTCTTGCAACCTCCAAGCATAAGAAGCAGCGGGATGTTGAAGTGCGGCTTCATCTGGCGACGAAGGCTTCAACTGCGATGGTGCTGATGGTGGTAAAGATCAAAGCCGCGATCGCTGCCGCCGCGTACATCTTGGTCTTGAGGACGGCGATCTCTCGCTCGATCTCCCGAAGGGTCGTGTCAATCTCACTGAGTCTGTCGTTCGTGGACTCAAGAGAGTTGATTACGAATCTTCGGTACTCGTTCCAGCCATCATCTGTTGGAGCCATTGGGGGTTAGGGTCCTGCTTAGGTGATACATACACAGATTCCTCGCCCCTAGCATAGCCCCTAGCATACATGAAATGCTCGAAATCCATAGTCACTGGTACCTCAGAAGGTGGAAGATTTCCTCCGTGAGGGTACACGGTGAACAGGAACGTAGCCTGCCACCTGCCCCTCGACTTCTTCCAGACCACGCAGGCCATCCTGTCTGGAGCGCAGTCTCCCAGTGCCTGCTCCAGTGCCTGCTCCAGCAACTTAGACCCGACTGCCATCTTCTCGTTGCGCTTCACCTCGAAGTGCACGGCTGGCAAGTTGTGGACCACGTCGGGCGTAGTGCTTGAGCCATACTTCTGCTGGCCCCGGATAGCGTTGATGCCATAGAAGCCGAGTTCCTTTGCGAACTCGATCTCTCCCCGGCAACCCTTCGCTCTTGAGTTAGTCATCCTCTTTAGCGTCCTCTTTATCATCCTCTTGGTGGTCCTCGTAGAGGAACATGAAGGTCGGCGTAGAATCTCCAAGCCAGGTTGCGACGACGCCGTTCTCCATGAACTTCACTGCTTTATCTCGGTCCCACTCCTCGGTTTCCATGAGGATTTCTACGCATCTTTCGTAGTCGTAGACCGCGATTGTTGGTTTATCAGACCTTCGGGCGTAGCCAAGATAAGCGTCTTCAAAGCCCTCGGCTATGACCGCCTCCTTGTTTATGTCCTCAAGTCTCTGGTACACCCTCTTGCTGTTTGACATAACTGGGGAAGCCCATACCCAATGCTTCTGTCATACGCTCCACAGTGGACACTCTGCAATCGAGCCGTCCCTGCAAGAACCCATAGACAGTTGGTGAGTCGAGGCCGGTCTCCTTCATCAACCAGTATCTGGTCCTCCCCTGTCTTCCTAGTTCCGTGAGGATAGCGTTGGCCATGTAGCCTCGGCTGTTCTCACCCTTATCGCTTACGGTGTGTAGGTTCTCCATGACCTAAGTGTAACCCCTATCTTGTCTTTGTGCCAGTGTGCTTCTGCCTCAGAGTCTGGGACACATGGGACACATGGGACACATTTCTCCAAACTACTAACCTGGAACTGTGGTCTGTTTGTCTTGTATCTTTCCGTAGTATTTTTTTGAACATGTGTCCCAAGTGTCCCAAGTGTCCCAACTAGTATCGCTACCAAAGGTAAGACCCTTGAGACTAGGCACTTACAGACTGTCCCGAGATCAGGCATGTGTCTCAACATGTGTCCCAACATGTGTCCCATGTGTCCCTAAAACCCCTCATCTCCAGTGAAATCGTGCATAGGAAGATCTCTATGGGCAGCGATCCCATCATGGTCATCGCCTATCCAAAGCCACGATCTGCCCTTGCCGGTGTGCTTGGAATCGCACAGTGGCTTCATGGGATCCAGCGTCATCATGTTCTTGATCCAGGTGGTACACCCCTTGGGAGACATTGTGTTGTCGATGACATCCTGAGTCTGCAACTCTTGGTACAAGGTGCGACGTTGTATACGCACCGCATCCCTGCGTGGGTCGAGTCCCTTCCTCTCGATCATCTTCATAATGCAGGACGCCACCTCTTCCGCCTCCTCAAGATCGGAGTCTACCTCCGGCCTCATGGACTGGTAGTGGTTGGCGATCTCGTCAGCGTTGTCGAACCGCTCAAGCAGGGCACGCTGCCATGGTGCCCAACGATCCAAGTATGCGGATGAGAGGTTGGATCTCTTGTCCTCTTGCAGCCAAGCGATCAGGTCGGAGATCAACTGGGCGCGCTTCTCCTGCATGAACCGCTCCTTCCACTCTGAGAAATCAGACTGGTGCTTGGCGGTTCCGATGTTTATGATGATCGCTCGCTCGGCCAAGTCACGGCTGAGGCTGGGCGTGTTTGCTGTGATGAACCAAGTCAGTAGGTTAGGCCTACTGAACTGGCCCTTGTACATCTTCTTGCCGTCGATGTTCCGGGCTGTGATCGCACCCTCAAGACCGCCACGAGACAGGCGTGACTTTAGGTTGTCGATGAGCACACACCTCTGGGCAAGAGATTCGTCCGACAGCAGCCGGGCACGCACCGCCTCCCAGTCCTCACGCTCAGTGATGGACGGAGCACCACCCCAGATCTCACAGATCAGGGCTGCGGTTGTAGTCTTACCCACGCCACGCCCATGCTTGGACGTGAACACGAAGGCTGGGCGTGTACCAGCAGGGCCACCCCACCCCGGCGTAGCCAGAGCAGCGATCATCAACTGCTTGTCGATCTCCGTCTCTGGGTTGAGCATCGAGACGAGTTCGGTCAGAGCCTCACCCGTGGGCGGCGGGAGTTCGCACCCCATGTAGTACACGCCGGGCACCTCAGGTGTGTGAGGCAAGAGTTCCACCGACTGATAACTCGGCTTGGCCTCGGCCAGCATGTACTCGTAGATCTCTTTCTTGGTGCTTGGGTTTCTCTTGGCACTGGACTCACGGTCGACGCACTCTCGTGTGGTCCACCGGATGTCGCAGTCACGCATAAGATATGCGAACAAGGCAGCCTCGTTGGTGATGTACCTGAAGGCAGACGTGCCCGGCAGTTCTCCCTTGGGAGGTGGGTCGCCCGGCCCGAACAGCATACCGTTCACTGTCCGCGGCCACCCTTGGTTCGACTCCTGGATGAGTTCGCATATCTTGGGGGCGGGAAGATAGCACCGCCTGGACTCATCCCCGGTGCCCACGTCGGCAACATTAGAGACGAGGGGGCGAAAGGTTCTGCCCATCATGGCAGCCTTCTCCCTCGCTTCGTCTGTTCCATGGATCATCTTCTGGATGCAGGAGTCGACGGTCTCCTCATCCTCCAGCCGTGCCGTCCTTGGCTTCGAGTAAGCCGACTTGATGGACTGCTCCACCTCGGTGGGCGTGAGGCCTGAGTTCATGGCTGGCCTGACCAGCATGTTCATAGCCTCCTCCTCAAGATAACCACGCCCTGCAAGGTCGCATGCAGCAGTGAAGAGTCGACTGTTCCTGTCCCCCACCGGTGCCCCGTGCTTCATGAAGTACAGCGTGGCGGGGTGCGGCTCGGACGATCCATCTTGGATCTCCCGTTCGAGGGCGTTGGACGGCGGAGCAACGGGTTCGAGGGGCTGGACCGGGAAGTCCTCGATGGCGTAGACGCGATCGCGGTTCACATCCAGAAGGAGGCACTCCTTGTGCGGCTCGTACTTTACATTGAGGAAGCCCGGCAGCCGCATGACACGGGGGGCATCCTTGATCTTGGAGTCGCTGCCACACACGGCAATGAGGCCACGCTGGTAGGAGGCCCATGTCTCCTCGTCTTGCAGTGGTTCTTCGAGACGCCAGTAGAAGTGGACGCCGTGCCCACTCATGATCTCCGCAGTCGGGACGGGCAAGGCAGCGTCGGAGATGACCTGCCTTGCGTAGTCCACTGACACGTTGTCGAAGTCGACGAACAGGCTGTTGAATCTTGCCACATCCTTGGCGGAACTACCTTGACCCGACCTCGGATTAGCCCCGAAGTAGATGTTCTGTCCATCAAGATTGTGGCCGTTCAGGCCAGGAATGTTTCCTGATATATCTTCTGCCAAGATCCATTCGCGCTTACCCGCAGGAAGCATTCGTATCTCGATCAGGTCCTTGGGGTCGAACACCGCATCGACAAACTGTTCGGCTTGGTGCTGTTGTTCTGTCTCTTTCATATCTTGCTCCTAATCATCTTCATTGTATCAGCCGTCGCCCAACATCTTCAGGATCGCGTCCGACATCTTGGCTTTATTGCGTACTGCCCAGAGTATCGACTCGTCCGCTGTGCTTTCTGCAATCAAGTGGTAGTAGGTGCAAGGTCTCGTTTGTCCCTTGCGGTGTATGCGATCCCTCGATTGTTGATACCTCTCGTAAGAGAAATCCATTGAGTAGTAGATGGCATACGAAGCAGATGTCAGGGTGATACCGTGGCCCGCTGCCGCCGGGTGGCAGATGATGCAGTCCAGTTCTTTATCTTGGAACAGGCTAATCAGGACATCGGCGTCCTTCGTCCTGCCGTCGATAACCCCATACCGCTTGCCATTTGCGGTTAGGAGTTTGGCGATCATGTCTATCTCCGCCCGGAAGTTGGCCCAGATGACGCACTGCTCGGGCCCCAGTTCCTCGATAATCGCTTGCAGTTCCTTGAGTTTCGCTTTGTCGGCGGAGTAGATGGGGTCCTGCCCCCCTTCGCTCTTGTAGTAGAAGCCGCCAGTCAACTGTCTCAACTTCATCAACTTGGCTTGGCCTGCGGGCGTAAGGTTCTCACCCTCCATCTCTGCGGCCAGACCGGCGAACAGCATCTCGTATGTGATGCGGTCCTCCTTGGACAGTTCGACCGGGCGGATGATGTCTGTCTGGTCCGGCAGATCCAGCGCCTGCTCCTTGGTCAGCGACCAAGATACGGACCTGAGTCTGCGGTTGAACTCCTCCACCCTGTCCTTCTTCGGGGTGTACCCGGTGATCACGTCTCGGCCTGAGATGGGTCGAGTCTGCGTGAAGAAGAACTTGTTGGCGAACCCGAAGAAAGATAGGCCGAATGCGTTGCGGTCGATCGCCCTGACCTGAGTGAAGTATTCGGTCGAGCAGTTGGGGGCGGGGGTACCCGACAGCAGGTACACGCTCTCCATCATGTCGGCGAACTGGATCAGAGCCTTGGTCCGCTGAGCCTTGTGGCTCTTGATCATGGACGACTCGTCGAGGATGAGCCTGCGGATTCCGGCCTCTAAAAAATCTTCAACATGACTCTTGAACAGGTCGATGTTGATGATGTACACATCTGCCTCGCTGTCCGAGATTATCTTGGACCGCTTTATCTTCGACCTGTCCCAGCAGCAAACCACCTTGAGCCCGGGGAAGAATCTTTCGGCGTCATTCATCCACGCCGCTCTCATCACGGACTTGGGACACACGACCACTGTCTTGATCGGGTGGTTCTGCACGATAGCAAGGCTACCCACGGTTTTCCCCAGGCCGGGCTGCAACCAGAACCCGTATCTTGAATGCTCCTTCGAGATGTCAACCATCTTCTGTTGATGTTCCATCAGCATGGTTCACCTCCTCTTTCCAGAGCGTTTCTTGAACTTCGACTTTGGGTTTGGCCGGGACTTCGTCCTGTCCTTCGGCTTCTTGTCTGTGTTCTCTATCCAAACACACACCTTTGATCCGTTCTGTATTCGTGTCGCCATCTTCGTACTCCTTTAGAAATGCGTTGAACCAATGAAGAAGGGACGCCGCCCCTTCCGTAGACGGCGTCCCCTCATAGATGTAAGCGCGCTGCTTGGGGTCGTAGTTGTATTCCGCCCCGTCCATGCAACTCGTCTGATGAAACATGACGAGCGGCTTACGATCCCCCATCTCGACGACGTGTCCGTGAAATGGACCGCCAACTAACTGAGCCATCTTGCGCCCACTCATCGTGCAACACACACGATGAGAGTGAGTCTTGTGCGCTCAAGATCAGATAGGGAGGCCATCATCTTCAACGTCAGACTTTGCCACCAACTGGGTCGGATCGCCGAGGCGTTCATACCAAGCAGCAGCGGACTGGATGTGGGCGTCCTCTGCGTCGCCTGCTGGACGGGGTACAGGAATCAGTGCCGATCCTTCGGCAAACTTCTTGTCCCTAATGTCCAAGATGTACGCACCCGGTGTCACCGCCTCCCCCTTTGCGGAGGCCATGGCCTGTCGAGATGCTTCGAGACGCATGATCGCCTGCCCGGACTTGATGCTTGTCTTCTTGAAGGACAAGATGACCGGGATCTGATGGCCCTCGAACAGGACCACCCAGTTCACATGCTTCACGGCTGCTGTGCCAACGCCTTTCTTGCCTGAACCCCAGGAGAGATCCTCGGCGGGCACGTCTGTCTTGTTCATGGTTCGGTACTCGATGCCTGAGCCTGCGCCCCCATCGGCGTACTTGATCCACTCGTTGTACCCCATGATGGGTACGAACTTGACGCCCTCGATGTCGACCGCTCCGCCGGTGCTTGCGAACACCCACGTTCCACGGTCATGGTCGCCGTGCATCTCTCGCTCCATCTGCGTACCTTGGATCAGGGACAGACGGTCGAGCGAGAAGTCTTCCTGCTCGGCGTTCATCATCGCACCGAATCCGGACGGCATGGGTGCCGCGAGATCTGACGGTGCTTCTTCCTTCTTCACGATGTTGCTCTTAGCCATTGCGTTGTTCCTTTACGATCTGCGAAATGCAACTTTGGTGATGGGGGTGAGCGTCAGTCCGACTGGCAACTCGCCCCCGTTCTCAACAAACTCTCGTACCTTGGCACCCGACATCCTACGCTGGATGAAGTCGTGCCTGCCTGTGTCTGCGCACCACCGGAAGATCCCGTCGAAATGCTCGGGATCGTACGACGGCACCAACTCGTCCTTCACTGACAGGGTCAGACCTGCCTCATTATTCTTGACCGAGTCGATGCCAGCCTCCTCCATCTCTTGCTGGATCTGGCGGGACAGGCTCTCTTTGTTTTCCTTGAGCCCCTTCAACTCTGCGTTCACTCGGTCGATGCCATCGAGGATGGCTCGCATCTGTAGGGCCAACTGGCCCAGCCTCGTCTGCTCTCGCGTACTCATTGCGATGCACTCCTTGAAAGAAATCCCCGTTGACTTCCTCTGTCGGTGGAGGCACGGGGACACACCTCAACCCCTCACGAAATGGCCCGCTCGGCTGCAACCGAGCGAGCCGCGTTGGTACCCCTACCAACGGGGAGCAGTTTTATGTCGTGCTCACGACCAAGATCTGCAATGTACCTACAAGGGCTCTGTTGTCAAGAGACATAATAGGGTTTCTGAAATAAAAGGTGCCGCCCCCTGCGGAGGACGGCACCCTGTCTGGAAGTGCGAGCACCCACACTATTGGGCTCGCAGGTGGGCGGAATGTGTCGTCGCCCCCATATGTATAGGGGTCGAGACCCCACCTTTCGGTAGCAGAAAATCACCAGAAAGGCAGAAAAATATCAGGCTACCCCCACCAGTCAGGAGCCGGTCGGCCGCGGTTCCACTTGGCAATCTTGGCCTTGTCTGTCAGGTAGTACCTGCGGTAGGCGTCGATTGCATTGGGCATCTTGAACTCGTCGGGCAAAGCCTGTGCGAATGAAGATACCCGGACCGACCCTCTGCCTGGGAAGTAACTTTCGAATCTTGACATGTGCAAGATAGCCTGCTGGCAAGCGTGCACCTTGCCGTATCTGTGCGTGTACTCGGCACACAACGCGAGCCCGTGCTTGGCCAGCCACCTGTAGTTGCTTCGGAACTCACCAGCCCACATGGTGCATGGGTGGTGGGGGTGGGCATTGCCGTATGGCTTGCCTGACTTGTTGAGCGGCATGTCGATGTCGGTCGCACCGTATCGACGCATGGCAGACGCCATCATCTGTGCCGTCTCGACCGGCATCTTGACAATGTGCTTGTCGCACTGCATTTCTGCTGCTGCCACTGGGTCTTTGTCTAATACAAATATGTTCATCGTACTCCTCCTCGGGGTTGGGGTGTTTACTACGTTTAGGTAGTCAACACCCATGTCTCAATAGCCTCCGCCTTGTGACACATCGTCGGCGTCCGGCCTGTCGTAGTCGATGTCAGTCTTCCCGGTGTACAGGACTGATGTCCCCGCGGGTGCATTGACAATCTTGTTCCTGCCCTTCTGCTTGGCCTCCCTCACTCGTGATTGGCACACGTCCAGCATGCCCGGCCAGTCTACGCGGTTCATCTCCTTGTAGGACACGCCCCCGACTGACAGGAACGGGGTGCCAATCACACCCTTGATGGGCTCAGCATTGAACCTACACATGTTTACGAACCTGCCATGCAGCACTCCGATTTCGTCGTCCGTTTCAACGAAGTCGATCGCTGCCACATGATTCTCCCCGTACCGTAAGCAGTACAGGGTGTTCGTCTTGGTGCGCCATGTGGCGGAGCACGTCCTGCACAGGGTCATCAAGACATCCCACTGCCACAACTGCGATGCGTTCTCGAAGTCGCTTTCGAGAATCATAGGGTGATCGCTCTTGCTGTTATCAACCCCGTCTATCTCCACGACAGTGAGGCCCATCTTCAAACCGGCGTCGAAAAAATCTTGGACCTCAGGCTCATTCATCACCTTGTCGATGTATTCCTTTGCCCTGTCCTCGTTCTGGAATAGTTCCGCCTTAGGCATTGCAGCCTCCTGCCTTCAAGATTCTTTTGGTTGCACGGGTCAGTGTGACCTGCCCGGTTCTGTCCCATGGCTGCCACCTGATCAGGCCCAGCCTAGCCATGCGACGCATGGTCCGTCTGATGCTTCGGTCATCGTACATCTTGCACTGCAACATTTCTGACTTATCTGGCTGCTGTTCGCAGATAAGCAGGCGACGCATGATCTCGATGGCTGTGGGTGTTGCCAAGATACGCAGCCTTTCGGCAGCGAGTGCGAACCCATGCACGAGTTCAAAGTTCAGGGTCAGATTCTCTTGTCCCATATCTTCCAAGGCTGAATAGTTCCAGTGCTGTGAGGTTGTCAAACCTCGGGTCTTCGCCGCCAAAGTCATACCTAAGCCTGCTATCTTGCGATTCTTCGTCAGGTTCCGGTGCGTCCAGGATTGGGTGGTCCGGCAATATCTTCCTCGGAATCTTGCTGTTCGGACTGAGTTCGATTGGCCGCACGTTCTCTGGCTTCAGACCATATTGCTTTAGCCGCTCGGTCAAAGATTCCAGATACCTCTTCAAAGACCGCTCCAATGTTCTGGCTGTTTGGATTCTCCATCGCTCACCCTTTCCTCTGAATGGGCTCTCCAAATATAGGAGGGCCCATTCAATAGATTGCACCCGCCAAAGCAGGCTAGTCAAGTTCTTGCGTACTGCCTTCAGGCTACGCCTGCGTTCCCGCATTTGCTTCAACATCTTCGACTCCGTTCACGATCATCCAAGTGAGCCGCTCGGCAAGTGCGACGAGTTCAAGGTATGCGTGGAAAGTTTCGGTGTCAGATTCTTCAGGCATCTTCAAGATACCTTCCGTCATTGCCCACATCACTTTCGACACGAGCATCATGCACCCGGTCAGGTATCCAAGATTGATCGCAGACACTGGAAGATCTTGTAGTTCCTTGGCCAAGATCACCGCCGTGTCCTTTGCGTCAACCCTGATCTTGGCGGTGATCCAGTGACGATCTTCTTCGATGTACGATATGTCTCCAAGGTACGGCATCAGAACATCTCCTGAATGCTCTTCAGCATCCGCTTCATGATCTCATCTTCCCTGTTTACCTTGGGCTGCGTCGCATCCCCAACAACCCTCTCTATGTTGTTGATCTCAAGATGGAATCCCATCTGCATGGCACGAAGAAACATCTGCGTTGCTTCGTCTGCGTCGTTGCTAGTCAACTCAAGACACAGTTCGAACACCGTGCGAAGCACGCTGCTCAACAACTCCGCCGGGTCGCTCTCCATCTTGTTCAAGTTCCGACCTCCGACTGCACACGGGAAGTCAAGCCCGCCCTCGTCGCTCGGCATGACGGCGGTTGCCATCAGGAGCAGGGGCAAGTCGGGCATCAACTTCTCGGCCGCCTCGATGGCTTCGGTAAACTGTTCACGATATTCCTTCGGTGTCATGTGGTGCACTCCTTGTCTGTGCGTTGAATAAATGAACACGGCCCTGT
>VTLG01006124.1_pt1 | contig 22519 bp, 24 predicted proteins | sample 4694571 | NCBI WGS metagenome assembly VTLG01 (sample SAMN12604809, study PRJNA352737) | marine metagenome | biome: ENVO:00000447; feature: ENVO:00000209|ENVO:00000569|ENVO:01000036; material: ENVO:00002151; isolation source: viral sequences binned using virsorter ...
CTAACCCTTGCTGCGTTAGTTACACGTGTTTGAAATTCTTGGTTAAAATCTATCTCTAAAAACTTAGCCCGTTGCTCTGCTGCAAACATTGCAGTTTGTTGACGATTACTAAGGTTTTGTGCTTCAAAAGAAGCAGCAGTAGAAGCATCTTGTTGAGCAATAGGTAAGGCCGACTCCATAGTAGCTTGTACAATAGCTTGTCCAGCCATGCTACTAGCACCTAGCCCACGTGCAGCCATAGCTGCTGTAGCTGCTCTCATTGCACCTGCTGCCCATGCCGGTGTAGCACCATCGTCAAAGTCATCCATTAAGTCATCTAGTTGACCTTTGACTGTAGCTTTCTTTGAGGGATTAGCAGTAGCAGCTTCAATATCAGTAGCCTCTTTTACTGCAGCCATATCTACAGCAGAACCACTAATCATCTCACCTTCTTGTATTACACGTTTAGCAGGAGCAACAACTTGTGTTGGAGATGTTATTTGTTCTATATCATCAGTACCCAAGGCAGTCATTTTTGTAGGGTCTTTAGTGACAGCATCTACTAAAGCTTCATCTGTTACCTCAGTAGTAACAGGAGCTACATCTTTTACTGATTCCCTAGTAGCATCTTCTCCTGATACTGTAGTTGCAAGACTGGGTAGCATTGATGTAGGTGAATCTGTTGTTGTTGTTGTTTGTGCTTGAACTGTATCTACTCTGGGGGAGGTAGTAGTTATTTGACCAGTGTTAGTATCAATTTGAGTTGTCACATCATCACTATCTACTTTTGTTACGGGGGTTTTTGTAACTAAGGAAGTAGGATCACTAGCAGCAGTAAAAGATTTATCACTAATAGCTTTGTTCTGTGCGTCAATTCTATCTTGTTCTTCTTTTGCCATCTCTTCCGGTGTCTTGGTAGGCACATTATCAGGTTCTACAGGGGTAGTAGTAGCAGTAGTCTCAGTGTCACCACCCTTTGCTGCAGCCATTACTGTAGGTGTTGTTGTCATTAAACTTTTAGCTCGTGTATAAATATTAGGTCCACCGGGAGTTGATTCTATAAATTTAGCAACCTCTCTGGGATCAGAAGCTTGGCTTTCTGGTAGACCTAATTTTATAGCTAAGAGTTTTTGTAAGTTTTCTTCATTAGCTGCTGCGTTAATCATTATTAAAATCCGTCCTTTAATCCATCTAGTATATCTTGAACACTTATTTTCTTTTTACCATTTGGTGCATATTTACACATAAAGCTTTTAGGACATTCACTAAACTTATACATAGGGTAGTGATAAGCTATTGTATTATTAGGTCCACGATAAATACAAACCATCTCATCTTGTATTTTAATTTTCTTAGCTAAATTACATCTAACTAACTCAGGGGGATTAGCTAAAGCTGCTATCACTAATGGTAATACAACAAGATTAATCATTAGCTCATCCCTAGTACTATTAAGTATATCCCTCCACCTAATGCACCAATAATTAAAAACGACAAAGTACCTATAGCCATATTATTTTGTATTTGTCTTTTAGCTTCCATAGCTTTGTAGACTGTCTCTTCTCGTTCCTTACGTATTTTTCTACGCATCCCTAACATTTCATCGTATGTACCTACACCAAAACGAAAGTCAAGCATAAATCTTATTTCTTTTTCTTTTTCCATTAAGGTCTTTTTACGGACCACAATATCCATTGCTTCTTGTTCAATATTGTCAACGCCGTGTGATACTTTATCTAACCACGTTGGCTTTTTGCGTTGTGACTCAGCCCTAGTAATATCAGCTACTGCACCGTACCACTTTCCTAGTTGTTGTGATACATCTTGTAGTTCTCTTCCTGCACCTACTAAGGCTTTCACCCCCTTAAAGGCTGCAGTAGCAGCAGCAAATGCTGTCAGGGGATCAATCATTTAATTATCTTCGTGCAACCATTACTTCTAGTGCATCCTTAATTGCAGCAACATTAGCATCAATACGTGCAATGGTTACATCATTCTCATGAATATCATCAGCTAGTCTTTCTGTACTAGCCTCTATCTCAGCTATGTCACTCATGTTATACTGTATGTCAGACACCATGCCTGATACTGCCCAGACAACAGCAGCACCTTGGGCTAGTAATGCCCCTACTATTGTTACTACTGTCCAGTTAATATCCATTAATTATTATTCCTTATGAGTTTACTATCCCAAACATGGTGATTTCACCGGACTCAATATTTCCTGATGTAAATTGAAATTTTATTGCGTCCGTATCCTCTGCAGCTAGCCGCACACTACCCGGCCCATCAATTTGATGTGTAGAATAATATTGACCAGAAATAGTAGTATAAAACATGAAAGTAGCAGAATATGTGTAGGCTGCTAGGTGCGGCGAATATAAATCAAAATAGCCAGAGCATCCAAATTCATTCGTATCAGACCCGACTGTATAGCTGCCGTGTCGGCCAGCCACAATAAACCCAGTGCTGTCAGTCGTGGCAGCATAGTGATAATCACCGTCAGTGCTATCATAACTTGAGCCACCATCAGTGGAATGATATCCATATAGTGAAACAGCGTCTGTGGCGGGAATTACGTTTTGGAACCAGAAACGATAGTGGTCATATTTACTTGAATCAAAACCAGTAAATATGGCACTAGCAGCACCACTCATAGCACCTGTCGAGCTTATAAACTCCATGCCACCGCCGCCTGCACCAGCGGTCATGTAGGTTTTAACCGTTTGGACGGTCGTCATCCTCATCGTGCCAGCATCGTTGATAAGTACACCATCGCCATCAGCAATAGCAGTAGTTCCCCTAGCTGTACCACCATCAATAAGGTTTATTTCTGCTGCTGTTGCAGTAACCCCATCAAGTATATTAAGTTCTGCTGCAGTACTAGTAACAGCAGTACTACCCAAGATTAAATCCCCGTCAGGAACTATAACATCACCTGCAAATGTAGCACCTGTAGTGCCTGTAGCAATAGACATTACAGTAGCATCTGCGTCATTCTTAATAGTTACATCTGATGTACTGCCCTGACCAGTAAGCACTAAGCCATCAGCAGAAGCATAACCTACTGCTGCATCATCACCTGCTGCTGTGTCACCTGTAGGTAAGAACGTACCACCTGATGCAGTAACATCACCTGTAAAGAATACTGTACCTATATAACCTGCCATTAATTTGTTTCCTTATGCATTAACTACGCCGTACATTACTATTTCGCCTGTCTCTATGTTTCCACTAGAGAATATAAACTTAATTGCATCTACATCTTGTGCTACAAGATGCATAGAACCTGCATGGTTTATGCCCACCATAGTCTGACCAGAATATATTCCAGCATCACTAGTCATGTTCTATCCTTTAGCTAGGCTTGGTAGGCCACGTAATACTATTAGGGAACCCACCCTGTGCTGGTACGTCACGAAGTGCTGAACGATAAGTGGTCCATGCACTAGGCATAGTCACATCGTTGTTACCCAGCCAATCACACTCGGCTAATAAACCGTTACGTTTTTCTCTGGCTGAAGCAGCATTTCTTGCATTAGCCCCAGCAGCCCACGTGGACTCTTCAGCATCACGTGCAGTTTCCTCTTGAGAAGTTAATTGAACCCTTTGTCCATTAACAATTTGATATCTTGGCATTTTAAGTTATCTCCATATAGCTCATGATTACTGAAACTTTATCTGCTACAGAACAATCTACTTTTATTATGTCTCCTGCATTAAGTGTTAATTTACCGTCTACTACACCTAATGTAGAGCCTACAGGTACAGCAGCATCTTTAATTATATGTGCTGTAGTATTTTGTGTTTGACTTGATTGTGTAGTAGTACTAACTAAAGTTACACTTGCAGTAACTTGTGCAGAGTGTACGTTAGCTAAAGTAAGTCCTAATACAATTAAGGTGCTGCCTGATTGAACTGTATATATAGTTTCAGGAGTTCCAGAACTAGCTGGGGCAACGTCCCTAGTGAGTACTTTAAATGTGTTTGCCATTAATTTATATCCTTATCCAAGGGCGATTGCTAAAGCTGTAGCTTCATCTGCTGCTGCAGAAGTTGTTGCAATTGTACCAGCAGTACTAGGTAGTGTCAATGTAATATCAGCAGTAGCTGCAGGACCAATAAAAGTTACTTTATTTGTACCGTTACTTGAGTCCTCAAAGAACTCAAGAAACCCTGCTGATGTTGATCCGTTCTTTAGTTGAACCCCTGCGTTTGCTATTGGTGTAGTAAGTGTGGGTGTAGTTAATGTTTTGTTTGTAAGTGTCTTAGTAGTAGCTGACAAGTATGTATCAAACGTATCTACTGTAGTTTGACGCATAGTGCCACCATCATTAGTGACAAGACCATCACCACCAGCTACAGCCGTAGTCCCAGCAGAAGTATCTCCATCTACAATATTAATTTCAGTAGCAGTGGATGTAACACCGTCAAGGATATTTAACTCTGCTGCAGTAGATGAAACATTAGTACCACCAATGTCTAGGGTAGTCATGGAGACTTCACCAGCTACCGTTACAAGTCCATCAGCAACAGTAATAAGGTCTGTATCATCTGTATGGCCTATAGTTGTACCGTTGATTAGTACGTTGTCAATATCTAATGAACCACCAGAAATAAGACCTGTTGTGGTAATAGTGCTAGAGCCTGTATCAATAGTTCCAAAACCTGATGTAATGCTGCCACTGTCCAATGCACCAGTAGTTACTATACTACTACCACCTACACTGTGACTTGAAAAGTATGTAGATACAGTATCTACGTTAGTCATACGCATAGTTCCAGCATCGTTTATTAAGATACCATCACCTGATGCTACTGCTGTTGTGCCTCTTGCGGTGCCGCCATCAATTAAATTTATCTCTGCAGCAGTGGCTGAAATAGCTGTACCATTGTAGTCAATAGCATCTAAATAAGCAACACCATCAATATAAATATCTTTCCATTGTTGACTTGACGAACCTAGATCGTATGTATCATCTGTGTTAGGAATAATGCTAGAGTTTACATCAGCACCAAATACAACATTATCAGATGCTGCATCCCCCATTGTAATTGTACCACCATTAAAAGTAGTAGTGCCTGTTACTGTAAGATTACCACCAACACCTAAGTTTCCTGAAATATCAGCAGCACCATTAATGTCAATAGTAGTAGCTGCAATCTGTATCTCAGTGTCAGCTACAAGGTCAAGTTGGCCGTCAACACTAGAATAAATATAAAGACCAGTATCCCTAAACTGAATCTTCTCCGTTGACGCAATAAGTAAATCATCAGAAAACTCAAAGTAATCCTCATCTTCCATCCATTTTAAAACACCGTCATTACTCTCACCATCAAAGGTTACTGTAATGTCTGTAGCTGAACTACCGTCACCAACTGTAATGGATGTACCTAATAGTTTAGTAACAGGACCACCTTCTGCAGTAGTACCGTCATGTGTGTGTCCTGTACTTGAGGCAAATGCAGCTAGTAACTGATCAAACTCATTGTTAGTGTGAGCCGCCGTAATTGTATCCCCATCTGTATAGGATGATTGTCTTGCGTATGTAGCACCCATTTAACGTCTTGCTCCTAATTGATATTCTAACTGAAATCCTTTGAGTGAGTACGGTGCAGTAGTTCCACCATCTTCTACTTTTAATGCCACTGAAAAACCAGACCCCTCTACTGGTTGTCTTACAAGAGGTTGTGTAGGACCACCGTAAACAAACTGAGTTGCACTGGAAGTTGTACTATAAACAGCAGAACCATATTGTGCAGCAACATCTGAGGTATCTAAAGCATAGGCATCAGGTCTTGCTGAGTCAGTGTCTTCATTATCGTATCTAAGTATTAAGTCTGCATCAATGTCAGCTTCAGGTTTATAGTTAATAATAACCCTTTGCATATGTTTACGAATACCACTATCCCCAAAACTCATATCAGGACTTCTGTATCTGCCTAGTATTGCAGTACCATCAAAATCATTACCTGACTCTTGCCTTTGTATGTATCCTGTAGTATCCCCATGCAAAACAATTACATTACCTGCCTCAACAAATGTATCAGTACAAGCTGCCTGTATACCCCTTGTTTCTGCAAACTCAAATGCTTCCTTTTTAAGAACACAAATAGCACCTTTAGATAGTGACTGTCCTTGTCCATCTTTAGTAAAGAATATTCTGTATTGTGTTTTATCTGGTATAACTACACTATCAAATGCACCTGCATCTTTAATGTTTTCATCAAATACAGTCTGGATGTTCTTACTAATAGTACCAAGTTCAGTATCACCAATACGTGCAGTAGCTGCAACAGTACGCAGTCCATCAGGACCAAGAAAAATTAAGTCACCTGCAAATTCCTGTACAGTAAAACCATTAACACAACCAATGTTTCTTGTTACAGGTTGCACTGCAAAGTCACTAAGAGCAGTACCTGTGAGTTTAAATATTCTATTCTCACAAAAGATAAACAAGCTATCACGAAAGACTTTTAGTGCAACTACAGTATCATCTACTTTAATACTACCAGCACCTGCACCACTACTAAAACCATCTTCATTAAAAGGCTCACTAAAAACTATCTCTTGAGGTGTAGTAGATTTACCACTATAAAACATATGATTTCTATATGCAGCCACAACAGTAGAACCTTGAACACTACTAGTACTAACATCTGTAGCTGTTAAAGAAGTATTAAATACTACAGGATAATTAGTTTGATCTACAAAGATTATTTTTTCATTACCATCAAAGTTAAATCTTTCAAAGTTATACTTAGAAGCACTAGTTCTACCTGTATCTCTCTCTGTCCAACTTTCTGATACTACATCAAGTTTAGCATGTGCAGCAGCAGTAGTACTTGAGGTAGCTCTGGTTACACCAGTAAAGGTAGTAGCAGTAACTCCTGTATAAGTAAATAACTCTGAGTTAAGCTGTAGTGTGCCACTAGAAGAAAACCCTGTAGTAGAAGGTACAGTAATAGTTCCTGATCCTGTCATACCTGTGCTAGATGCAATTGCAATAGATAACTCAGCAGATGCAGAGCTAAATATCTTTTCACCTCTAGCTGCTAAAACTTTATTGTCAAAGTTTGCAACCATTAACAGTGCTTCTGAACTAGAACTTGTGTGAGGAACGATAGCATTCACATATTTACGAAAGCCATCTATTCTTCTATATCCACCTGAAATGTCAGGCTCAAAGTTTTCTAGTTCTAGTGCTTCTCCCGGTTGCATAATAAAGTTAGATCGGTTAAGTATTAATCCACCTTCACAATTAAATGATACTGGTTGTGTTTGTGAAACGTCAGGCATTAACTAATAACCCCAGACATAAAACTAATAGAACCACGTGGTCTTAATACAACAGTTGATCTAACATACTCAAACTTATTAATAAGAAGACTTTGCATATTCTTAATACCTTGTTCAAACCGTTCAAAGTTTAATTGATATTGATTTAACTCCCCACGATACTGATAGACATAAGCAGTAGCTCCATCTACCACTACAGGTGCAAATCTATCAGGAATACTTGTTGTATCCCCATGTGCAGATAAATCAGCAGGAAATGTGTAGTAATCAAATGTCAAGGTATATTCTTTATCAGGAAAAGGGTAAAGTAAATAGTTATTATCTGGTGTACGTACAATATTCCTAGGTACACCACCATTATCAAATTGTGCTACAAATACATCATCTGCATGTATAGCAGCAGTAGTGCTGTTGTCACCACGTGTACAACCTGTAAGATCATTACCTGATATGGCAGTGTACGTTACTTGCTCACCACCAAGATAGATAGTACCAGAAGCATCAAAACCTGTAGTAGACGTAAGTGTTAGTGTAGCCACAGATGCAGAATGTGACCCGTTTAAAGTAGTAGAAGTTACTTCATCTTCTTGATTAGCATATTCGTTTTGTATATATTCATTATAATTTAATGTGGTAAGACCATTACCTGATGCATTAAGATCATTGTCTTTTTTAATTCTGGCAGTGGTATAATCAATAGATTTAGTGCTTGTAGGTAAGTCATATCTAACTTTTCCCGGTATTAATGTAGAAGTATTTGTTGCATGATTAAAAGAATAACCAAACTCTCGTTGATTAATATAACGTATTGCTTCATTAACAGCATTCTTACACTGAGTTTGTACCCCTCTAGAACTGGAAAAAGTACTAGAAGTAAGCTCAACCTCGTTCATACGGGTAATAACACTATTAGTTAATGTAAGAAATGTAAGAGCCATTATGTTTCCTTAAGATGGACTAAAGGGGCCAGCGTGTAGCCAGCCCCCAAAAGTAGTATTTATTTTACACTAAGTCACGTGTTGCAACAGCAGCCTCAGTGTGAGCCGATGATACATCAGCAATTACTGCATAAACCCGTAGGCGTCCAGTAGCAGGTGCAGCACCTTCAACCTTTACATCAATAGTATCTGCAGCAGCAACAAGTGCTAGAGCTTCTGCAGCATACGTAGATGCAGATGCAGTATTGATAACGTTGGTCTCACCATTAGTACCAAGTACAAGGTATGTACCTGCAGCTTGAGTAAGATCAGCACCATCAACGATGTCATCACCAGCACCAAAGTCAATATCACAAGTACAACTTGTAGTAAAAGACTTCATGATTTCCGCACCAGCAGTAAGCATTACTGATCCAGCAGGGATTTCAAGGAGTTGAAAGATGTCACCATCTGTGCCAGAGTATCCGGCAGTAACCATTGCGTCAATATCTAAGATTGCCTCAATGGTTCGTACAGAGTTACCAACAACCGTTGGAACAGCAAGAATGTTTGCCCCAACGCCAGCAGTATCACTGGAAGTCATGTCATAAGTAGCCATATTATAATACCTCCTTAAGCTGCGTTATAACGGGCAGTTACGATTGCTTCAGGACGAAGAATCTTCCTACCGTATAGGTGCATACCACGAACAATGTCAGCAAAGCTGTCAGGGTCACGATACGATTCTGTTTTGTTGATTTGTTCTGCAGTTGCCACAGCAGAATCATGCCCAGCTACAATTACACCAAGGTTGGTCAATTGGTTAGCTGTACCGCTAGTCCCCGGTCCAGTACCTAATGCAGGTAAATTAGACGAAGAATATACACGGAAGCCGTGGAAGTTATTCAGAACAAGACCATTACGTAATCCACCTGAATCACCCCAATCCGATTGCATCAGACGAGAATCTTCATCAGCAAGGATTTCCATGAATACTGGATCAACAACCAACCAGCGACCTTGTGTGTCAACTTGTTGAGTATCCAGCAACCGTTTCATACGTGCAACGACCATTGCTGGTGAAGCTGTAGCGGTAGGTAACGATGTGGCCCCCGGCATACGTGCCGTTATAGGAATAGAGTGAGTACCAGAAGAGGTAGTAGTAATATTACCAAAATCACCTTTATGCAATTGCATAGAAGATAACAGTTCGTTAGAACCGGCAGATGATACTGCTTTTGTACCGTTTACAGTAGTATTCAATGCACTAGCTTTTGAGTGTAAAGAAGACTGAGCATAACCAGACATATAACCAAGTACTTCTTGGTCATGTTGGTCAGCAAGACGGTATGCAGCACGATTAGTTGCAAGGTCCATGAAGTTTACGTGGCTATGAGCCTCTTCAATATCGTCCATCTTAAAAGCAAAATAGTTAGCTTTGTCAATAACGAGAGAGAAGTCTTCATCTTGCAGGTCTTGTGCTGTGACATTTGTGCCACGTGCATATTCTGAAACAGAAATTTCAGGTTCTTTGATGATTTTAACTGTATCACCTTGGGCTGCAATTTCACCCATATAGTCTGAGTTTGTGATATCACCACAAACAGTACTCTTGCGGAAAGCAAGTTGTACTTTTTTGGAATAGATTACGGGACTAAAATTACCGTTTGGTAAATTCCCATAACCTGTTGCGGTTGTAAAAGCCATGAGTAATCCTCCTATAAAGTTTAGGCTTTGTTGAGCTAAACATTATCTGAAGAGGCTGATTGTTTAGGGTGCATACTCAGATTAACTGGCCGGTTAATCTAATACGGGCCTACACTTAATACAGGTGGTCTTTGTCTTTTGTTTAAGCTTTATGAGGGGGGTAGTACAGAAGGTAGACCTGATGGTGGCTTCTTGTTACTAACCCCTAGTTATACTAACTAAATTTTATTTGTCAAGTATATATTAACGTGCATTACCAGATAAATCATAAATAAACTTACCTGATTGTATTGCTTTAGTAATTGCTTCTTCTTGTTTCTCGTATTCTTTTGCAGACATACGAGCAATATCAGACTCTTTGAATGACCCTGCTGTATCATCAGCTTCAACTTCAACTTTAGAAGCTTTCTTAACAGTGCCAGCAGCAGCTTTACGTTTAGCTGCATAGTCACTTTTGGTCATACCATTATCTACTTTGTATAGATCAATGACACGGATAACTGAACGAGCATCATCTAAGTTTTCATAAAGAGCATCTTGTACCCACTTAGGTTGCTCATCAACCCAGTCATGAAAATCATCTGCTTCACGCAGTTTATCAAAGTCAGGGTGAGCTTTACGTATATCTTGCTCTGCATTAGATCGTGACATTTCTGCTTCTTTAGCATCTAACTTCTGCAGACGATCTTCTGCTTTATTAAACATCTCCTGAGCTTTTTTAGCAGCAATGGTTTCCACTATGCTGGCTACGTCAGGGTATTCTTTTGCCCATGACTCAATGTCTTCATCTGATTTAGGTGGTCTGATGTTTTCCTGACCTAGACGAGCTTCCAGTGCCGTAAACTTTTCTTCCCACTCTTTTTCTTTCTTTTGTAAATGTCTACGTACATCACCGTAACGTTTCTTAAAAGATTTTTCTTCACGGCTAAGGTCTTCTTCTTCTTTGACCTCTGCAGGTGCGTCAGAAACTTCTTCCTTGGCTTCAACTTCTTCTTCCTCTTTTGGTTTTAGAAGTTTTTCAATTTCCTCTTCGTTTTCCTCTATCCTTTTACGATTACGGTTATTGTGTTTAGGGTTCACAAACCCTGCAGTCTTTGGTGTCTCTATAGTTTGTAGTTCAGGCATATTATTTCCTTATGTTGGGGCCAGCCGTAGCTGGGTAGCCTTATCGTTGTGGTCGTGCACCTAAGCCTTGTGGCATAGGCATTGATTGTTCTTGTTGTGGTTGTTCTTGTATTTCAACAGGCGGTGGTACAAAAGTTTGAACTGCTTGTACAAACTCTGGTCCAAATATTTTAGCAGTAATATTTCCTATGTTACTAGCAACTACTTCTTGAAAAGCTTCTTTTTCTTCTGTTTGAAGTTGTTGAAAATTATTTGCTGCTTGTTCAACATTGATTTGCATATCCATTATGCTTCTCCTTTAATTTTTCCAGCAGCATAGACTACAGGATGTATAATACTACACCAAACTTTACCTACTAAACTATCTTTAGCTTTACCCTTAGTAAGTATGTGTCTTAAATGTTGTGTTCTTTCTTTAGCTAAATAAGCACCTAATTTAGTAAGAGTATTATTTTTTTGCATACCTTTTACGTAGGGTTTAAATAACCAGTGATAACCAATCTCATGGGCAGGGGTTAAATATTTCTTTTGGTATATGTCCCAAGTTTTCATAGCCTTAGACCAATCAGCAAGTTGAGTTTGACGATACATTTCAGTACAAACAATACTTTTATCATTTGAACCATCATCACCTTTATTTTCTTTATCTTGTAAAGAACCGGGTTTTGGATTGGCTCTAGTATAAGTAGTATCCGGTTTTGCTAATCCAGTTCCATCTTGTATTCTATTACCATTACGATCTACTGCATTGGTTACATAACCGGGAGTTTTTACATTAGAAGGTGGTGGCCCGTCACCATCACTGGGTTTAGTTGGTCGTAGTCTGGGTCTTATAATTTTACCTGTTGGACTTCCACCAACACGGCCAACTACATAATCATCTTTTGGTTTATAACTTCCCAAACTTGTTACAGTACTACTGGGTGTAGTTACTTCAACAGGTTCAAGCATATTCCCCACTGAAGTTTCTACAAGAGATGTAGAAGAAGGAATAAATGTAGTTGCACTAGGAACATAAACATAACCTGTTGGAGCAGAATCTTGCATAGATTCATCAAACTTTTTTTGTCCTAATTTGCCGGGAGCAAAATCTTCTCTGACTAACCCTTCTTTATCCCCTTCTTTGCCGGTGCGTGTTATCTGAGTAGCAGCTTTACGTATATCATCAGCATAACTATTACCTGATGCAATTCCTTTTTCTTTTTCACCAACACCTTTTAAGTTATAAAGACTTTGAGATAAATCAGTAAAACCACGTTCTTCTGCAATTTTAGCAGCAGCTCTGACAGTAGCTATATTTCTACCTTTAGTTATTAAATTAGCCCCAATACCTATTAAACCTGAACCAGCACCTGCACCAAGAACTTTAGCTATCCCACCAAGAGTTTTAAATCCTATAGAATCTTCTGTAGAACCGCCTTCTATAGTATCTCTTGCCCAATTTAAAGTTTTTTGAGGTTCTTTAAAATTTAAATTTTCATTTACTAACTTAGCCCTGCCTTGAAGTTCTATTTCTTTTTCTTTTGAACTAGACCAACGTAATCCAGTAATAGGGTTAATTTCACCTTTTGCTACTGCAAGTTCAAAATCAATTTGACTTGTAAAACCTGCAGGTAAACTTGGACCTTCATCAAAAGGATTTTTTTCAGTTAAACCTTCTAAAGATTGCTGTGGTTGACCATTTATAAACTGTATACTAACCGGCATACCTTTAGAATTATAATAAGTTTTTGTGCCTGTAAAACCGGCTGAAGCTGCCTGAACAGGCTTTACAACTTCAGGTAACTTTTTTGCAATATCTTCCGGTGTTTCTATCTCTGGAACAACATCTTTTGCACTAATAACAGGTGTACCATAACTAAGATTTCTTCCACCATAGCTACTGCCTACTCCCCGTCTACCTACAACACCACCTTCATTAGCCATCATAGGCTGTTCTTGTTGCATTGCCTGTTCAATAATACTATTTAAGTCCTCATCAGTCATCTCTGCTTGCTGTGGTTCACCGCCTATTCTACCATCAGCATCCATCTGTTGCAAGGCCATTTTTGCTTGCATACGTAAATCCTCAAAGAATTTTACACCGTAGTAACGTACAACATCAGCAGGTACAACGTATTCACCTTCGGATAAACGTGCAGGGATATCATCACGTACTTCTTCAGGTAGAGAACCGGGAGGTACATCATTACCTGACACTGAGTCTACTGTTTCATCAGCCTCACTGTCAAACATCATTTCCATTTGGTCTTTCATTGCTACCCCTCCTTGGGCAAACTGTCTTACTGATCCATCAGGAGACACGTCATATTTTTTAAAGAATGCTTCTAGGTCTATTACAGTACCTTGATTACTTGGAATATCATTATATCCCGGAGGATACATACTGTTGTCATAAGGCATTTCTACATCACGAGTTACTATTACTTCAGGATAATTTTGTTTAAGTTCTTGAATACTGGCTGGGATTCCTTCATCGTAAAGTTGTGTAAACTTTTTTGGGGCAGCACGGTGATCCCTAAATCTTATTGCAGCAATACGATCTGTTGGAGGAATAACAATTTTGTCTACACCAGATGTTGCAGCTTTAACTATTAAAATTTTAAGCATTTCATCTGTTACACTTTTTACTTGTTTAATAGGAGGTGTTACTGCATCTAAACCTTGGAAATCGTTTGTATTTCTTTTTAAGCCTTTGTAAGCTTCTCTTAGTCCATCAATAGCAGACCTACGCAAAGCTTTAGCTTGTTCAGGTGTAAGTTGCGCTGCTGCTTCTTCATCATCATCAAGTTTACCTACAAATTTTTCAAAGTGTTTATCTATTTCGTTTTCTTGATCTACAATTTTAGTTCTATAATCAAGAATACCCTGAGTAGTTTTTGTTATGTAGTCTTCTAGTTTTTTAATTTGTTCGTCGTTAGTCTTTTTTGTTACACTTAATTTACCCAGAACATTATCGGTATCTTCGGGAAAAAGTGTTTGTTCATATATTAAATCACTGTAATTATTTATAAGTCTAAAATAATCCTCAATATTATCAGGGTAATTTACATATCTTGGAGAATATATATCTTCGGCAGAGGTTTCTGTAAAATCAAGACCTAATTTTTTACGAACAAGGTTTTCTGCAACCTCAGATATAGTGCCGGGGTCGCCAATATCTCCACTAGTTCTACCCCCAATATCGTCGGCACTTATAAAATCTCCCCTACCCATTCTTTCTGCATTAGTTTCATTTCTTACTATATCTTCAATTAAAGAAGGTACAAAACCCTGACTTTGAGCAGACATACTTAATGACTCTAACCATTCTTTTGTTGCAGCATTTAATTCGCCTACAGTAGTAGTGTTAAATATTTCTGCTGTATCAGGGTCCATACTTTGCACTCTGGATAAAACCTGTGGATTAGAATCTAAGAAAGTTGATTGATCTGCAATAAAAGAAGAGTTAGACAAAGATAGGGGATCAACCTTAAAAATAGTTTCTACGTCTACTGGTGGAGGAGAAAACAGCTCTCCTTTAAAAACTTGTGTTTCTGGCAGGTTAATACTAACACCTTTTTCAGAAAGCATCCTTACAGTGTTTTCTATTCTTTTAGTATCTAAATACGCAGGTTTAAAAACTTCATCTGTCTCTACACCTTTTAATCTATCAACAGAAAAACTAATACTGTCAAAAGTGTCACCACCAATATATCCACGCTCTGTAGCATCCTTCATAGTTCTTTCTATGGCTTCGTCAGTGATAATCATTGTATTATTTTTAATATAACCATAATCATTAACAGCAGGAAGATTTATTTTATTTGCTGCAAGAGAACTATCTGCAATAACTTTTTGAGATTCTTTAGAAAGCCCACCATAGTAAGTCTCAATTGCTTTTTGCATAAACTTAGGGTTAGTTTTTTTGTATCCTTTTTGGTACAGATCAGATTGAAACTCTTCTGCTAATAAAAAAGGTTTATTTTCTGTAACATTATTAAAGTCTGTTATTGCCCCTGAGCTTGAATACGGAGAGTTTACATTAGGGGTAATAATAGAACCACGAACATGCCCTATGTCATCCCTAGAGGAATGTTGTCTTCTTGGAGTAATTTTACCTGCACCTGTAGTAGCTGCAATGTTCATAAAGAAATATTCTTGTTCATCCCCATATGTAAAACCAGCTTGATTTTGTCTTTGATCCAGTTCATTGCGGCTTTGTTCTTGTGCTTTTACTTTAAATTCTTTCTGTTCAACAAGGTCAAGAAGTTCTTTTCTAGTGTATCTTTTACTACTATCAACAAAACTGTCTGGAAAAACTCTTACTGGAACATTTAAATTATTTCGTATTTCTTTTAAAAAGTTATTAGCTGTTATACCTTTTTTAGGTATATTCATTGTCTCTACATAGGAGCTGATAGGACCACTAAGATTTATAGTTTGTGTTGGATAAGAAAAAGAAGTATCTGTTTTTTGCTCTAAACGAGGGGAGGGAAATGCTAGTTCTGTATCAGGTTTTTCTTTACGTCTGAAAGCACCTAGCATACTTCCCATTCTATTAGGGTCAACTTCAACATTACTTACAATTGCTTTAGTGCCAGCTCCAACAAGACCAGCAGCAGGTATTAAACCTGAAGCTGTCATTGAATCTGATAAAATTGATTGCCTAATATCATCAACTTGTTCTGGTGTAGCTTGTTCGAAGGTTACACCATATTTTTCTTGAAGCCTTGCATTTATATCTTTGTTTTTTAAATCTGCAGCACTTTCAACAACCTCTTGAACAACCTCTTTACTGTAATCAATAGGACGAGATAAAAAATCTTTACCTTCTTCGTAGACCCCTACCGCAGTATCTTTAGCAAAACCTACAGGATCATCTGCAATTACACTAGCCACTTCAGCAATATTACCTGCTATTAAAGGGCCGTAACCTGTACCTTTATAATTAGGGTCTTTAGGTCCAAGACCTCTAACTTTACCTACATTAGAACCAGAAAGACTAAATGCTTTTTGAGTTTGATCTTCTACAGAACCACCACTAGCAAACCCTCTAAGAGTAGGACTACGTTCTTTTGCAGCTTTTTCTGCCGCTTTAAGATTTTTATGAGTACTTGTTGGTTTTATTATATTATTATCCAACATAATACGTAATTCTTCTTCATCATAAGAATAACCATTGTGTATTGTTGGTATATTTATCCAACTACCTTTATATTTAAAAGTAGTAGATTTTTCGGATACCATTTCACCTTCAGGTGTTTTATAGATAGGTCTACCTGCTGTGGATATTTCGTCTGTAAGAACACCAACTTTTTCTTTAACGTCAGCCATTAGCATTAACCTTTAACCTAAGCTGCTTCAAAGCTTGCAGTGCATGTATCTGTCCCTGTATTCTATACATTACATGAGACTCATCTGACTGAGCAAACATTTTGTAACTGGCCTGAATACGTTCGTTTAGTTCAGCTTCAAATGCTTTCCATGCTTCTGGGTTATTTACTAACAGTTTTAAACTCACTGTATTGGTCCTTGTCCAGTATTAGCTGAGAAGCCCTGTTCTCCCGGTGTAGGCACTGACCCTGTTCCTACGGTACCCCCACCACTGCCTTGAGTATCCTGTACCTGTACCCCCGCTGGTGGACCCTGTGGTGCTGGTGGACCTGCTTGTGGGGGTGGATTCTCAGCTTGGAACTTCTTGAGTATCTCAGCTTGCACTGCAGCATCACCCATTGAGTTTACTAACTTGTCTGGGTCAAGGTCCATAGACTTAGCAATTTCACGTATGATGTAATCCATCTTAGCAAAGGGAGCTAGTACAGGATTTTGTACCACACCAAGGAATTGCATCAGGCGTTGACTACGTACTTCATTAGCCATCAAGCTTTCAGTACCACGTGCTTTGACTTCAAGATCACCCTTGATTTCATCATCGTAATCAAACTGCATGTTGAAGTTAAAGAATGCTTTAGCTAATGGTGCTAGTAGGTAGTCATCAACATTCTTAACTACATTTCGTATAGAACCATTAGCAGCAGACATAAGCATACTAATGCCAGAAGCTGTACGTCCGACACCTTGAACTCCTGTCTGACCATGAGCAAAGCTAGGAAAGCCCGTACTCTCGTCTGCTAATACACGTGCCTTATCAAACATCTGCATATTCTCATTAGATACGTTGGGGAACTTAGTGCCAAAGATAGCTTGTCCCGGCGCACCACCTTGACGACGAAAGACTTTACCGGGATATACTGATAGGTCTTGGCCGGGAACTAAGTTAGTTTCATCTACCTCAATCAACATATTACCTGACAGTGCAGCATTGTCAACAGCCATACGCATAAAGCCATTCATTAAAGTCTGTGTATCGTCCATGTTCTCAGCAATACCCACACCAAATAAACTGTATGGACTTACTTCATATGGTACTGCATAGTAGGGAATGATAGAGGGGGTGAATGGGTTCATAACTAAACGCAATACTTTATTATTGCAAACCCATATGTTTACACTTACCTGATCCATGTCAGATAGTTCTGTGGGTATGTCAATATCATGACCCTCAAGAACCTCAGTGTCCACATTGCCCCAGAACTCAAGCACTTCAAAACGTTCAGCTTTAGATTCCTGAGCATCATCTTCCATAGCTTGCTCCCACCACTCTTTGGTGTAGGACTCACCGTCAGCTACAGCAAGGTCTATAGCGTTTGAACGAAAGAAAGGGCGTCTTTTAAGATTACGTAGTTGAGTACGTGACATTTTGTGACGCTCAACAACATACTCAGCCTCATCCATATTAGCTGCATCAGGATCAGGATAGAAGTTCCAAAGAGATACACTAGAAGTTTGAGGGATAGTTTTAATAGTAGGGGAGTATTCACCCTCATCACTCCAGCTAGGGTATTCTTTGTCTATTGCAAACGGACCTTTCATTACGCCTGTACCAAATAAGGAACACTCAAAGGCAGCTACACGTAACTGTTTGTTTGCATTAGACTCATCAAGCTGATCATGAATTTTCTTTTCCATCTTCTTAGCTGATACCATTGCTGGATGAAAAGTAATTTCAGTAGGTGTACTGCCTACACCTTCTTTTAGTTGGTCCTCAACAGGAGCAAGTTTATTTTTAAGACCGGCTAATCTTTCTTTAAGATCAGTCATGGTTTCACCGGGGAGTAGTCTGGTATCTTCTAGGTTTGGTTCCTGTGCTTGTTTTATCTGATCATTAGATTCAAAGTGTACAGCCTCAGCTACCCCTTCTGGTAGGATGGTAGGATCAACTGTAACTGGAAATCTGTTATTACCAAAGAGTACTTCAATAATCTGACCATAAGCTGCAAGGACTTTAGTTTTAGTAACCTTAACAAAAACTTGAGATTTTTCTGTGGAGGTAAACTGTACATCAGGTCCATATAAACCACGGTAGTTACGATAGGCTTGTATCCAACGTGTTTCTTCCGTCTCTCTTGCATCAGAGGCTTTCTTATAGTGTTTTTCTACAAGACCTACAATGCTACCTGCAAGTGGATCATTATAGGTATTTTTCTTCATATCATCTAAAGAGCTTGCCTCTTCAGTATCCATTGCCATGCTTTCTTCAAATTCGTCCATAGTAATTCCTTAATAACCAAATGTTGGGTCACTTACTTGAAACCCTGATTTTTGTGTTGCAGGATCAAAGTCAAACAAACTGCTTCTTGGTCTTGTCATAACCCCGTACCTAATTGCATCATACAGGTGGTCTTCTGAATGTGTGTCTACATCTTCAGGATTGTTTTTATCCAGAGGTAGTGCCGGTATCTGTGATATAGTATTGGTACAGGTATTAAAAAATACTAGTCTTGGTTCTTCAGTAAAATCATCTACCTGTAATCGTCTGTGTATTTCATTCTTACCTGCTACCCTTGATCCTCTGGACCTGTCAGCAGGTCTCCACCTACAACCTTTCATAATCATTTGTTCAGCTAGACTGGGGCCAGTATCTCCACGTTTATGCCAGAGAGATGAGTCAAGTACTCCATAACGTATCTTTTCCCCATCTTCTGCATCCAGTATCATATCAGCTAGGTCAGTAGCTATAACCTTTGAACAGTACATCTCACGATAAACTATTAGTTGTTCATCAGGAGATACTGCAAACCAAACCACCCCTGAGTAAGAACCGTATCCATAGTCACACGCTCTAAACTTTGACCAGTTTCTAGGCACCTCAAACGGTTCTATTACGTGTATCTGCCTGTTCCACTCAGGGAAAGCAGCACCTTCATTTACATCCCAGTTACCTTCTAGTAGTTGCTTACGTTGATGCTCAGGTAGTGAGAGTAGGTTAGCTTCATAAAGTCCATCATCAGCTAGGTAAGGGTTATCAAATAAAGTGGCAGGAATAAACTTACGTTTAAAAAGTGGTTGACCCTCTTTAGAATGCCCCTTAGGCCAAACTATCCTTTCTCCTGTTTCCATATCAGTAGCATCAAAGCTAGTATTATGAGGTGCAGGGTCTACAAAAGTTTTCTTAACCCATTGATGTCCTGCTCCTCCGGGGTTAGTTGTAGCCCTTTGGTATAAATTAAGACCACTATCTTTAGTAGCACGTAAGCGTGATCTCATATAATCCCAAGGGTAAGGGCTAGGCCATTGTGTAAGTTCATCAAAACCAATCCAGTTAAAAGCCTGTCCCTGATATCTTTGTACATCATCATCCCTGTCTAGGTAGCTTAACCAAAGTGTTGCACCGCTTGGGGCTACCCATGTTTTGTCCCGTTCCATAAACTTAATTCCGGGGATTGCTTTAGGGTAGAGTTGTTTGGAGACTGAGATAAGTTCCCTGAGTTCTTCTGTGCTTCTTCGTACAAGTAGCATAGAAGATAAAGAATTATTAAAATACCTAACAGGATCGGCCAACATAGCAAAAGACTTACCACCACCAGCCGCTCCACCGTATAGTACCTCCTGTTCTGATGCTGAGAGAAAATCTGTTTGTGGGCCGGGATTAGGCTGAAAGATTATCTCTTGGGCTTTTTCTACCTCAATCGGCTCTGGCTTCACCGTTGCTGGAACTGATTGGGACTCTGGCTCCGATACGGTTTCTTTCAAGGGTTTCCGCTTTTGCCGCCGCTTCTTTGTAGCGTTCAGCGTAATAGCGTTGCGTTGAAGCCTCTGCTTTACGTTGTCGTTCAAGTTTAACTCTTTTCATTAGACCCACATGAGAGATGTATCTACCTGACTTTTCACTTAACCAATTAGCCACATCTCTGTAACTGTATTGCTTTAGATACTTCTTAGCCTCTTCTAAAGCCTCTAGTTCCTCTGGGATTGGTAGTAGTATATCACCATCATCAGGGTCTTGTCTATAGCCAAATGGTACAATTCTGCCTACCCTAACGACAGAAAGCCATTCGTATTCACCATCGACCAGTTCTGGTTGGGGTAACTTCCAAGTTTTATTTATCTTCATTGTTTTTGGGGGGTAAAATAAACACTGGATTTTCAGCTTTGATTTCTACTTTGTCCGTCTTTACAAAGCCAGCACGGTCAAGGAAATCTTTAGCCGCTGCCATCTTTTCTTTATTGCCAAGGTCTGTAGGATTAGTCATAACCTGCATCATTGAGTATGCAGCTTTACTACCAGCCGTAGCAATAAACTTCTTAGTTAGTTCAGCAATTTCATCCTGCAATACTGCAGTAATAGTTGTAGAAGACATAGTATCAGCATAACCAGCAAGACGTTTAGCCCTCACAGGATCACCCTGTGCTGACTCAAATAACACGTCAAGAAATAGTTGTTGTTTTTCTGTAAGTTTTCTCATTCACATTCACACTTTTTACAAGAACATTCTCTACCAAGTAATGAACACCATATACGTTTAAAGTACTTTATCATGTTATTTTCCTATAAGGTTTTACTTTTTTTGCAACTTTCTTAGGTTGAGCCACAAACTGCTTACCCTTAGCCGTGCCTTTTCGTTTGGCACGGGTTGTAGCAGCATACTCAGAATCAGTAAGAGACTTAATGGCTTTAGCAGGAAGGTATCTTTCACCAGTAGCTTTAGGCCCCTGTGTAGAGGGTTTGCCACTTTTAGTTTTCCACTTTTGTTTGGTCCACCTGTCCAGACTTTGTTGACTTTTACTTTTTACCATTGTGCTTTTTCTGTACAGGAAAGTTTGCTGTAAGTGAAGCCCCTTTGTGGGGTACAAATTTATTATCGTGTTTCATAAGCTTAAGGCTACCATCAGTTTGTTTCATCCAATGATAGCCTTTAGGTGCTTCTACTTTCATGAAGTGTAACCTCCGCCTTTTGCTTTGTATTGTTTTGCAACCATCTGTGCTTTACGTGCTGACCATTGTCCGGGTTTTCCACCTTTACCACCAGCTTTTACAGAGGTAACAAGAGACTTACGCATAGTAGGTTTAGTATAATTACCTGCCGCATTAACTTTAGACTTGGCCCTTGTCATAGAACCGTTGCTTGATCTTGCCACGTGTGACTCCTATATAGTTTTATTTTTTAAGTTATCTACCTGAGACTTAACCATGCCACCTATATTGTAGGTCATAATGCCATTCTTAGTCATAGGCTTCCTGTTTACTACTGAGTCCTTAGAAGGAAAACTTGAGGTTGCCATAGTGTTTACTGTACCGGGACTAGATTGCATTCCACCCTTTTGGTATTTCACCATGCCACCACCCATCATTTTCTTTTTCTTTGGTTTCATTCCGTACATTTTATTTACCCTCTTTTATTTTTTTAATAGCGGCGTCTCTAATTCTTTTAGATGCTTTTTCTATTTCGTTAGCATAAATAGCAGCACGAAGTTCTTTACCTTTATGCATGTAGTATAAGCTACCTGCTTTTTTTGCAGAAGCAAGACTTTTGTATTCACCAGATATAGCTTTAGCTTTTTCTTTTGCTACTGTAGATTTTCTACTTGCAATTTTTTTGTTTAAAACTTCAGTAAGAGCTTTTTTCTCTGCGTCTTCACGTATTTTTTTAAGTCCTTCTCTACCATCTACTGCTGCTAGTCTTACTGCTTTTTCAATAGTTTTTTTACGTGCAGGTGTATCTCGTTTTGCTGCATCTGTTCTTTGAGCAGCTAGTTCTGCAGCTTTACGTTCTTTATTTTCTAATTTTAAGCGTCTAGCTTTCTGCCTCTTACTTTCAGTACCAGCAGTACCAACAAGACTACTATCTTTAGAAGGTTGGACATCGTTATTTTTACGTTTAGCAGCAGCATCTGCTCTAGCTTTACGTTGTACTTGAGTAGAAGTTTTTCTAGCTTTAATTGCTGCTATCTTTTTTTCCGCAGCTTTTATTTGACTGGGGGTTGGATTATGCTTTTCTATATATGCATCATAAGCTACCCTACCTAGTGCAGCAGCAGCAATTAAACCTGCAATGGTTGCTGCAGGTGTAGGCAGCTTAATTCCTACCGGTTCTGGATTTCGTTGAGTAGGTTTATATTTTCTTTGGGTACTTTTTAGTGTACTTTGAACTGGTTTAGCAGAAGATTC
>VTLG01007918.1_pt1 | contig 22519 bp, 38 predicted proteins | sample 4694571 | NCBI WGS metagenome assembly VTLG01 (sample SAMN12604809, study PRJNA352737) | marine metagenome | biome: ENVO:00000447; feature: ENVO:00000209|ENVO:00000569|ENVO:01000036; material: ENVO:00002151; isolation source: viral sequences binned using virsorter ...
ATTACGAGCTTGACTTATACACAAGTTATAACACAAGACAAATTAAAGAAAGTAAGAAAAAATAACATATTTAAAAAAGTATTTAAGTATTCTACATTTTATGGTGCATATAGTCAAACAAATTCAATACAAGCACCACAAACATTTATAGTAACACAAGATAATGAATTAATAGAAACCACAAGGCGTTATCCATCAGATATGATGATGACTTACGGTTGGCGCAAATTAGCACACTTTCAGTATGAAGATCGTGATAAATTTTATGATGGTGATGAAAAAAACGCAAGTGTAAAATCAAGCATAGGTGCCTACAAAGGTTTAGAATGGTTGGTTGAATATTCAAGGGGTAGACAACAAGGGCGTGAGTTTGATAATCAAGAGATATTTTTAAGATACCTTGCAAACTATTGGTTAATTAAGGGTGAGTACCAAAAAAATCAATTAGTAGATATTGATTACAAAAGTGCAGAAATAAGATTACGCTTACCTATTGGCAAAAAATTTAGCTTTAGTGCTGGTGCAATATATCGTACATACGAAAAAGCATACGGACATAACCCAGTACAAAAATACCTGGAAGAAAACCCTTGGTGGGTGTTAGCATATGATTATGCTGGGCATACTGATAGTTTGTATGAAATGGTTGATGTTTTTACTGGTGAAAGTATGGGGTATGATTATCAGTGGTTTAATCAAAATGGGCAGCTAATCGCAGCCAGTGATGCAGATTATCGAACAGGCGTTTTCCAGAATGTTGTTAATAGATATAATCGTGAGCAGCTTTCAATGATTGGTGGTTTTGCAGATCTTGCTCCAGTTGTTGGTATTGATTTTTATCACTATAAAAGAAATTTTTGGCTACATTTGTACGGAAATGCAATGAGCAAACATAAATTAATGAGTGGTGATGAAAGATATTCGTATGGAAATTATGTAGATGGTGAGTGGATTGACTACTCGGCTGGAGGTGTGTTTGGTTTTAAATTTGGAAAATTCGGTGTTTTTAGCGAACTTACATTACAAAGGTACTGGGATCGAAATATAAAACAAATCAAAGTAGGTATTAATTTTAAAATATGATTCATTTTTTAGAACACCTGACTGGTATGTGTGGTGAACCACACTTTAATTTATTAACCTTGTTTTTTATTTTTATATTATTTAGAACTATATACAAAAGAAAAACAAACATTTAAAATTATATTATGTGGAAATTAACAAAAAAATATTTTTATGACTTGTGGGTTTTTATGTGGTCGATGACAACAGTTGACGAAAGGGCAAAAGCAACAAGCAAAGAAATAAAGCGTAGAGCAAAAAATGTAAAAAAAGAACTTCAAGATGTTGGCAAAGCAATGAAAGAAGTTGGTAATCAAATAGGTGATATTGATGATGCAGTAAAAGGAAAAAAAAGAAAGGGTAGAAAAAATGGAAAAAATAAGTGAACATATCTCATATAACGAAGCAGTATATAGTGCAACTGCAAAACGCAAGGGCATAGACAATAAACCAACAAAAAAACAAGTTGAAAATATGCGAATTATAGCTGAAAAAGTTTTTGAGCCATTAAGAGAATGGGTTGGTGGTCCGATAAAAATTAACAGTTTTTTTAGAAATAAAGATACAAACCAAGCCGTTGGTGGAAGCAGTACTTCAATGCACTGCAAAGGTTTGGCAATTGATCTTGATGATATTTATGGGTACAAAACTAACGCTGAAATGTTTTATTATATATGTGAAAACCTTGAGTTTGACGTTGCTATATGGGAATTTGGTGATGATGACAACCCAAGCTGGATACACGTTAGCTATCGACCAGATGCAAACAGAGGTAAAATATTAAAAGCAGTAAAAGAAAACGGCAGAACTAAATACTTATATTTTAAAATATGAGCAAAAAAAAGTTCTCACAAACAAAGGTTGGCAAATTTTTATTAGACAAGGGCAGTAATTTATTCAATGTTGTGGGTGATGTACTGCCAGATAATGGTGTTTTAGGCGTTGTAAAGAATTTAATTGACAAAGACAATACAATGCCCCAACAAGATAAAGATATAGCCTTACAGCTAATAAAACAGGATCAAATAGAAATGCAAGAAGTTACCAAAAGATGGGTGGCTGATGCTTCTGCTGGTTGGTTACAAGCAAACGTAAGACCACTTACACTTATATTTTTTAGTGTTGCTTATGTTGTAGGATGGTATTTAGATTATCCACTTGAAAGTATTACTGGTTTGTTGAGTTTAATAGTTGGTGCTTATTTTGGATCTCGTGGAGTAGAAAAGGTTATGGGAAACAACAGACATAAATAATGCCACGTAAATTAATAGTAAACATATACAAAAGCAAATCAAGAAAACGTAAAGGTATTCACTCAAAAACAAAAAGCAGTAAATTAAAATCTAGTAAAAATTATTTTAAAAGATATAATTCACAAGGTAGATAATATATCTTATAAGTATTATATATATATAAGTAAGTTATATAGTAGTACTTATATATTAATATAATAAAAAATTTTAGATGGCCAAAAGAAAACAACTAATAAAAAAATTAGATGCTGTTTTTTCAGAATATATAAGAAGAAGATATGCTAAAAATGATATTGCACAATGTTTTACTTGTGGTAAACGAGATCACTGGAAGAGGTTACAATGTGGACACTTTCAAAGTCGCAAACACTACGCTACACGATGGAATGAGGATAACTGCCAAGTACAGTGTGTTGGGTGCAATGTTTTTAAAAGTGGCGAACAATATAAGTTTGGCATAAATTTAGGTGAAAAAAAAGCAAAAAAACTTTTTAAGTTAGCACGTGAAACAAAAAAAATTGCTAACTTTGAATTGCTTGAAATGATTGAGCATTATAAGAATTTAAACGCATCCCTCAATTCTTCATAGAGGGTTTATTTATGTTTATTTAGGAAAGAGGGCAGTTGATCTGCCCTTTTTTTGTATAATTAAAATATTTTTATTATTTTAGCTATATAAATAAATAAATAACATAAATAAAATGAAAGAAAATTTAACTTTATTACAATTAATTTTGATTATTGAAGTGGCTGATGAATATAGTGATGTGTCAGTATCTTATATATTAAATGAACTACAAGAAGATTTTGATAACCAAAAAGATGATTTAGAATTTGCTAAAAAATATATAAACGATATATTATCAAGCAAAGAAAAATTAAACGAATATGTCGGAAAATGTAAATTTTCTGGACTATATTACTAAAACATAAATAAAATGCCAAAATTAATAGAATTAAAATCAGTCGGTTGCCATATTGATATTACAGGTACGGTATATCCTACCTTTAAAAATGGTGAACCAGATCTCAATAACCCAATGCAACTAAATGAATGTAGCCAAGAATGGTTTGATCAGTTAGAGGGCGTTGATAAATGGTGTGTTAGATTTTTAACACCTAACTTTTATGAATAAACGTAAATATAAACAAAAAATGAAAGCAGTAGCAATATCTTACTTAGGTATTATATTGATATTAGCTTACTTAATTTTAACAAGATGAAACAACCACTAACATACGAAGTAGAATATTGGTTTTTAAATATGCACCCAATAGAAAGCTACGACTTTAGAGTACAAAAAGTAATAGCAACCACACCAGAAGAAGCATTAGAAGCTATAAAAAAATCTGCACCAAAAGGATCAAAGGACTTTAAAATAGTAAATTATGACGGGTAGTGCAGATCTTTCAAGATTAAGACAAGCTGAAATTGAAGCCCTTAGAAAAAGAAACAATCAATTAGAAGAAGAAAATAAACAATTAAAAAAAATAATTTATGATTTACAAAGCAATATTAAAAAGCATAGAGGCTAAAGAAAGCTGGGATAATAATGGTGATAAATGGACTAAATATGTATTTACATTTGATAATGGCCACGCTCCATTTGTTTTCAGAACTGATGAGTTGAACTATAAAAAAGGATCTGTACTTGAATATGATTTAGACAAAAATAACAACAAAGCAAGAATTTTAACAAAAAACCCCAAAGAAAATCAAGCAGAGGTTTCATATACAACTACAAAAGATGATGTACAAAAATATATTATTAGACAAAGTAGTATGAATCGTGCAACGGATCTTTATCAAGGGCAGTTATTTGACTGGGAAAAAGAAGAAAATAGAAATAAATTAATTACATTAGCAAGAGAAATAGAAAAATACGTACACAATGGATAATAAAATAAAATTTATAAGTGGCTTGTACCCAAAGCCTGCAAAAGTTGACTGGGTAAAAAGTGATGTTTCAGTAAATATTGAGTTACTGATCGAAGAATTAAATAAGCTAAAACCAAAAGCAATTAAAGGCTTTATAAATCTTTCTTTGTGTGAGAGCAAAGCTGGTAAGCAATATTTTAAATTGAACGATTATAAGCCAAAAGAAGTAACAGCTTCAGAACATAGCCCAGATCGTGATGATTTGCCGTTTTAAAATAATTTAATAAATTAGTGATATGCCAATAAGCAACGAGATTTTTGAAACGTATCGAATGCAAGAAAGGTTACGGAAACAAACCGATGCTATAAAATTTTTAGTTAATCAAGGCTTTACAATATTAGATACAAAAGGTAACATAATAAATAAACATAACATAAATGAGCAAAATAAACCAAAATGGAACTACCAAAAAAAATAGGCCATCAATAAAGCAAAAATTAAAATATATTAAAGGTAGATTAGACTGGTACGATTTATTTACTGACTATATATATAATTATAACAGAACTGTATGGAACAATGCTACTGAATTTGCAGATGAAATGATGGAAGATGCTGATTAATTATGATGATCAAATTGATAAATTAATAAAAGTCCGAAAGGGTGAAACACAAGAAGGCTTTAAATTAGATATACCACAAATTGATGAATATTTTAGATTTAAAAAAGCTAATTTCAATTTAATATTAGGCCACGCTAACGCAGGAAAAACAACTATAACTTTATATTTAATGTTGTTATATACTGTTGCACATAAATTCAAATGGTTAGTATTTTCAAGCGAGAACGATCCGCATACAATGATAAAAAAGCTAATCGAGTTTATGGAAGCCAAACCCATAAATTTAATTACAGAAGAAAAATTTAATGAACACGCAAAATTTATTTATAAGCATTTCAAATTTGTTGAAGCACAAGAATTATATACATATAAACAATTAATAAAATTAGGGTCAGCAGTAAAAAAGGCGTGGGCGTATGATGGGTTTTTAATTGATCCTTATAATTCACTTGCAATAGATCGTGATATATTAAGAGGTATAAATAAGCACGACTACGATTATCAAGCAACAACAGAAATGCGTAATTTTTGTAAAAAAGAAAACGTATCTATATGGCTTACAACACACGCAGCAACAAATGCCCTTAGAATAAAACACCCAAACGGCCACGAATACCAAGGCCACCCCATACCCCCTTTGGCAGCAGATGTCGAGGGTGGTGGTAAGTTTGTAAATCGTGCTGATGATTTTTTAGTTATCCATCGCTACACGCAACACCCCACAGAATGGATGAACTTACAGATACACATACGCAAAGTAAAAGACAATGACACAGGTGGCAGACCCACACCAATTGATACCCCCATAATCTTAAAAAGCATAAAAAATAACGTTGGTTTTGAAATTAATGGAAAAAAAACAGTACTTTTATCTTTATTGGAAAGAATTAAAGCACCGTTTTGAATGTCTTAAAAAAACTAACTGACAAACATAAAGACTGGATAGCTATCGTAAAATCATTTGGAGTTAATGATTACGCAGAGGATCTTGTGCAAGAAATGTACTTGCGAGTAATTAAATATTTACGCAATGGTAAAGACTTGTCGTATGGTGATGACATTAACTACTATTATATTTATATGATGCTTAGGCATATGACAACAAATTTGCAAATAAAAAAGTCAAAATTTAATGTTATAAGTATAGAAAATTATATAAATAGGATCGGCAAACAAACCCCTATTGATTATAATATCGAAGAAAAATATAAATTAGTAATCAAAAAATTAAATGAGTTACACTGGTACGACAAACAAGTGTATGAAATTATTGAGGGTGGCACAAGCATAAAAGAGTTATCAGAAAAAAGCCACATTAGTTATTATAGTTTATATAGAACATATAACAAAGTAAAAAAAATATTAAAAGAAATATTATGAGGTTAGGTGATTTAGTATATTACATAACAAAATACACAGGTATTAGGTATATATGGAAAAAAATATACCCAGATTGTGGCTGTGATAAACGCAGAGAGAAATGGAACAAGATAAAGCTTTAGATAAAAAAACGTGGCAAGAGGTACACGCAAGAATCAATAGCGAAATAACGCTAGAAGATTTTAAAATAATGTGTGAGTTACACGCTAAATATTTAAATCATAAATACACTGAGCCGAATTTTTGTAGCTGCAACAACAAAGAGATTAAAAGATGGATACAACAAGTAAATAATTGTCTGAGTTAAAAAATATACATAAATTTGAGAAAGCCGTATGTGCTATTTTAAATCTTGATGGCTGGAACGTTCAATGGTCTGGTGCAAAATATGAACACTATGACGCAAAAGGATATACACCAAAAGGTTACCCTTGTGTTATTGAGATGAAATTTAGAAAAGATTATTACAAAAATAAATTATTAGAAAAATATAAATACGACAAGCTAATGGAAATGGATAAAGATATTGTAAAGCTATATTTTGTAAACGATCCTAACGGCAATTATTTTTTTTGGTTAAATAATTTAGAATTAAAAGAAACCAAAGACTTCTGGTGCCCAGAGACTTCTTTTTGGAACAGCAGAAAAGTAAGAAAGAAATGCTATTTATTAAACGAAAATCAAGCAGTAATTAAAAACCTAAATAAATGAACATAGATCAAAGATTATATTATGAATCACAATTTAATTTAATTGGCCAAACACTGTGCAAATATTTTGAAGAATTAAAAGCAGATGATCCTAAAAGAAAACAGCTAGGATCTATGATGAGGTGCCTTACAGATATGTACACCTTTACTAATTCTTTATTAATTCAAGATATGCATAAAACTAAAAGGCTACAAAGATTAATTAATGATTATAATAAAGACACACAACAATTAAATAACAAAATAAATGAACTCAATACAACTATTAGATTCAACAACTTGGAAAAAAGCAGATTTGCTGACCAAGATGATGAGCGATGATTTTTACTACAACTATTTAGGCAAGGCAGCATTAAGCAGCTCAATTGTTAAGAAATTATTGAAAAGCCCTAAAAGTTATTACTATACTATGAAGTACGGCAACCCTATGACTTCGGCTTTAAGAATGGGTAGGCTTTTGCATCAATCAATACTAGAGCCACACCTATTTGAAAAGTACACTTTTGTAGAATGCAAATCAAGAACGGCCAAAGTATTTAGAGATACCATAAAAGAAAACGAAGGCAACGAGCACACAATATTTACTGCCAAAGAAAAATCAGAAACTGAAAGATTACAAGATGCATTGCTTAAAAACGAATCAGCACTAAAGTTGATGGGTGATTCAGAGTTTGAGGTGCCAGCTATTGATATGATTGAGGGCATTCCTTTTCGTGGAAAGGCTGATATAATTGGTGAAGATAAAATGGTAGATATAAAAACCACTTCCTCGATTGATAACTTTGTTAATAAAAGATCACAGTTTAGCGCATATGCTTTTGATTACGACATACAAGTTTACATTTATTGTGAGCTTTTTGGCAGACCATATCACCAGTTCAGTTTTCTTGTGATAGACAAACAAACACTTGACATTGGCATATTTGGAGTAAGCGAAGAATTTTATTTAAGTGGAATGCAAAAAACTTTTCAAGCAATTGAAAGGTATAAACAATTTTTTAATAACGGTAACGAGATAGATTTAGATAGTTACACAATTAATGGAATATTATGATAGTAGATATTAGCAAAGTAAAATACAACCCAAAAAACCCCAGAATAATTAAAGATTATAAGTTTAAAAAGCTGGTAAAAAGCCTGAAAGATTTTCCTGAAATGCTAGAAAAAAGGCCAATTGTAGTAGATGAGGATATGATTGTGCTTGGTGGTAATATGAGATTAAAGGCGTGCCACGCAGCAGGCTTTTCAACTGTTCATATTTTAGTAGCAGAGGGCTGGACTGATGAACAAAAAGATGAATTTATAATAAAAGACAACAGCAGCTTTGGTGAGTGGGACTGGGATATTTTAGCAAACGAATGGAACCCAAGCCAAATCAACGACTGGGGTTTGGATCTGCCAAAGGTTTATTTTGAAGATGAGCAAGAGCCACAGCTTGACAAAGATATATTTGACCACGAGTTAGATACATATATCAACGCAAAAATAAAACAGATTACTTTATATTTTAATTCTGACGAATATGAAAAAGCTATAGGTGATTTAGAAAAAATAAGAGAAAAGGAAAATTTAACAGATAACACACAAGTATTTAAATTTTTGATTGATAAATATGGACTATAAAATTGCAATACCTTCTTATAAAAGATCCGAAACAATTAAAAACAAAACTTTAAAATTGTTAAATGAATATGGCATTGATAATAAACGTATTACAATATTTGTAGCAAACAAAGAACAAGAAACCATTTATAAAGACAGCCTACAAGATAAATATAAAATAGTAGTAGGAGTGCCAACAATAGGCAAACAAAGAAACTTTATAGAAAAATACTACAAAGAGGGTACAAAACTAATGATGTTTGATGATGATATAGAAAAGGTGCAAAGAAAGGTAAAAGCAAAACTTGTTGATGTTGTTGATTTAGAAAAAGAAGTTTTTTACAAAGGCTTTGAAACTTGTGAAATGATAAATGCTAAAACGTTTGGAATTTATGCAGCATCAAACCCATACTTTATGAAAAACAGAATATATACAAAAATTTGTTATATAATAGCAAGTATGTTTGGCGTTATTGTTGAACACGATCCTTTTTTAGAAAGGGTTACAAATCACGGTGAAGATTACGAATACAGCATTAGGCAGTATATTAAAAACAAAAAACTAGTTAGATTAGATTACCTAACAGTAAAGTCAAACTATTATAAAGAAGAGGGTGGGCTACAAGAAATAAGAACAAAGCAATATGTATATGATTCTATATATCAGATACAAAGTATGTTTCCAGAATTTTGTCAGATGTATATAAGAAAATCAACAGGAAACGCAGAATTAAGATTAAAAGATACAAGATGAAAAGAATAGACGTAGAAAGAAAAGAAATAAATAAAAAAGATTATATTAGAAGAACTGCTAGATTAAGTGATGTGTCAACGCATATTAAAGAAGATGCAATTGTATATCATAATGGAAAGCCAATATTACTATACAAAGTATTATCCACCCCACCAAAAGATGTTAGATGGGCAGTAAAAAATATAAAGTATTCAACAGGCAAAAGAACACACGGACTAGTAAACACAAGCGCAGTTTTTGGATATAGCCCAAGGCAAGAAAACAAACACGACTATTGCACCTCATCAGCTATGGGATATAATACACCAAAGCAACATTACATAATTAGCAACTTTGCAAAACAAATACAAAAATATTATAAAGATTACTTTCAAGAAACTTACAAACAACATAAAGAAAAAGTAAAAGAAAAAGTAAAAGATCAATGGGTAATAAAAGATACAGTATTCACTAGTGGCATAGTAAACAAAAACAACCAATTAAAATACCATTTCGATAGTGGCAATTTCAAAAACGTATATAGCAATATGCTTGTATTTAAAAGTGATGTTATGGGTGGGCATTTGGTTATACCAGAAATAGATATATCATTAGAGGTTGCTGACAATAGCGTTACCATATTTGATGGCCAGGATTTATTGCACGGAGTAAGCCCAATTGATTACAACAATTCAAAGGCATATAGATATAGTATTGTTTATTATTCTCTGGAGCGTATGTGGCAGTGTATGACAATTGAAGAAGAAATAGATCGCATTAGAGAAAAGAAAATGATCAGAGAAGAAAACAGATTAAAGCCAGAACACCTTGATACTTTGCGACAAAGAAAAAAAGAAGCTAAAGATTATAAAGAAACAATTGAAAATGAACAAAAGTGAACACATAAAAAAGGCATTAATTGAAGCGTTAGAAAAATCATTAGGTATTGTAACTACTGCGTGTAAACAAGTAGGCATCGGTAGAACTACCTTTTATAATTATTACAATGATGATTTAGAATTTAAAGCACAAGTAGATGATATAGCTAATATGAGTTTAGATTTTGCCGAAAGCAAACTGCTTGAACAAATTAAAGAAAATTCAACAGCAGCCACTATATTTTATTTAAAAACAAAAGGCAAAAAAAGAGGCTATGTAGAAAGACAGGAAATCACAGGCGCTGATGGTGTGCCGTCAAATGTAAAAATAGAAATAATTAAAAATGCAGATAAGCCTAAAAACTAATATTGTATTTGAGCATTTAGTAAACAGCAAAAAAAAAATAATAGTCAATCAAGGTGGAACCAGATCAGGAAAAACATTTAATATTATTTTATATATTATTTTTTATTATTGTCTTAATAACTCTGGTAAGACTATCACAATTTGTCGCAAGACTTACCCAGCATTAAGAGCAACAGTATTAAGAGATTTTATAAACATATTGCGTGAGCATAATTTATACAACGAAGATAATCACAATAAATCAAGCAGCGAGTATAACTTATTTGGGAACCTAATTGAATTTATTTCATTAGATCAACCAGTAAAAGTACGAGGAAGAAAGCGTGACTTGTTGTTTATAAACGAAGCCAACGAATTATACTGGGAAGATTGGCAGCAATTGTTATTTAGAACAAGCGAAAAGATAATACTTGATTATAACCCAAGCGAAGAATATCACTGGATATACGACAAAATAATACCACGAGAAGATACAGACTTTTTAAAAACCACATACAAAGACAACCCCTTTTTAGAACAAGCATTAGTTGACGAAATCGAAAGGCTACAATACACCGATGAACAATACTGGCAAATATATGGGCTTGGTGAAAAGGGAGTTAGCAAAGCCACAATATTTAATTACGTGGAATGTAATCAGATACCAGAAGATGCTGAGTTTGTATCTATGGGTATGGACTTTGGCTTTACAAACGATCCTACGGCATTGGTATCGGTATGGAAGAAAGAATCAAATCTATATATAAAAGAATTATTATACAGAACAATGATGACAACAGGCGACATACATAGTTATTTTAAACAAACAATCACAAAAGAATTAATATATGCCGATAGTAGTGAGCCACGAATAATTGAAGAGCTTAGGCGTATGGGCTGGAAGATCCGTGCTAGTTTGAAAGGCAGAGATAGTGTAAACGCAGGTATTGATTTATTGAAAAGGTTTAAGATTCATATACACAAAGATAGTACCAATGCGATTCAGGAGTTCAGGAACTACAAATGGAAAGAAGATAAAACAGGAAAACTAACCAACACCCCAGAAGATAAAAACAATCACATAACAGATGCAGTAAGATATGCAACCTACTCAATATTAAGTAAACCAAACTTTGGCAGGTACGCAATTCAATAGAAAAATTTGGAAGATCTAAAAATATTTATTATTTTAGTGTTATAAATAAATATAAATAAAATGGAAAATAAATTTGAAATTGTCGGCTATCATCTCGACTTTTATTGTGGTCATAAATTTATGGGTACAATGAAAACCGAAAAACCAGAAGACGATGTATATGGATATTACAGCAGAAAAAAATATGTATGTGATAAAGATATCAAGCTTGGTAAAAAAACTATCAGAAAAGGTATTGAATATTACACTGAGGTTGTGCCATTAATGGGTAAGTTCCAAGGAACGCAAGAAGAAAAAATACAGCATATGTTAAAATCAAAAGTTAGCTATGGGTTTTAATAAGTATCAATTTATAAAAGATTTAAGAGAAGATCTTGCAGATGAATTTGGCTGCCCTCATTGTGCTGAAGAAAAAGGCGAGAAATATGAAGAACCGAACCAAGATGATGTTTACGAATATATCAGCCAATATTGTGAAAACGAAACAATATATTACTACAAATGCTGGGATATATGTAAAGAATTAGGTGCAACTGATTTTCATATTGAGGAACTAGGAATTAAAGCAAGAAATATATCAGACTTAGCCTATTGGTCATTGAGATCTTTTATTGACGAAGAAATGGGCGTGTATAACCCAAAACCAAAAGAAGATGAATCACTTTGCAAATAATGGTATAGAATACCTGCGAAAAAAAAGAAAACACCCAGCATTAAAAGATGGTTGGGATAAGTTGTCGAGAGAACAACAAGTACAAGAAATGCTTTACTGGAAACAAAAAAGGTAAAGTAGTTTTTTCATTATATGTTTAGTTTAATTAAGGGTGGTTGTGAGACTGCCCTTTTTTTTTATAAATTAGTAAATAAAATTGTTATATAATTATGAGAATTAAAATCAATATACCAGAAAGTTTGCACGACATAACACTAGGTCAGTATCAAGATTACCTAGAAGCACAAGAAAAAATTGATGATGATTACCAGTTAGGATCTAGAATGATAGAAATATTTTGCAACATTCCAGTGAAAGATGTTTTTCAATTTAGAATGAGCCATATTACAAACATACAAAAAACACTTATAAAGATCTTTGAACACAAAACAGAAACCCTTATAAACAGATTTAAGGTACACGATATTGAGTTTGGTTTTATTCCAAGCCTTGATGAAATGACTTTTGGTGAATATGTTGATATTGATACCTACATAAAAGATTGGAAGCAAATGCATAAAGCTATGGCTGTTTTATATAGGCCGATAGAAGCAAAATATGATGATAGATATAACATAGTTGTTTATGATGGTGAAGAAACTGATATAATGAAAGATATGCCTTTGTCCGTTTGCTTTTCTTCAATTGTTTTTTTTTACAATTTAGGAATCGAGTTGTCGCAAATTATGATGGCTTATACGGATCAAATGAGTCCGACACAAAAACAGCAATTGGAGGCTTTGGAGTTAAATGGGGGTGGTATCAGTCAATTTTCGCACTCGCTAAAGGTGATGTTAGAAGATTTGAAAATATCACTAGATTAAATATGCATCAATGCTTGATGGCATTAGAATTTATAAAAGAAAAAAACGACTTAGAAATGAAACAAATAAAAAATAGAAGATGAGTGGGGCAAGAGGTTTTTACTTATTAACTGAAACAATCAAAACAAACTTGTTGGCTGATGAAAATGTAAACACAGTTACAACAGGTGATATAACTAAAATAGATTTATCCAAGCAAACCATATACCCATTGAGCCACATAATAATAAACAACGTATCACAAGAAGATCAAATATTAAGATTTAATATCAGTGTATTTTGTATGGATATAGTTGATACGAGCAAAGAAGAAACTACTGACATATTTAGAGGTAATGATAATGAGCACGATGTTTTAAATACACAACTTGCAGTTGCTAATAAATTGATCGAAACATTACGAAGTGGTGATTTATATACAACTAAATATCAGCTTGATGGTGTTGTTAGTTGTGAGCCTTTTTATGATAGGTTTGAAAACGAAGTTGCTGGTTGGGTTGCTACAATGGACATACTAATACCAAACGATATAAATATCTGTTAATGGAATTAAATAAATTAAATAATATTATGCGTGAGTTTGTTCGGCAAGTGGTTGTCGATGCTAGGGCTAATGTGCCTTTTGAAAAAACAAGTGGTAAATTAAAAAGCAGCATTAATGGTGATTATATTCCAGAAGTACAAACGGCTTTTTTTACTATGGAAAAATACGGAAAGTATCAAGATCTTGGTGTAAAAGGTACACAAAGTGGGGAAAGTGTAGGAAAAAAATACTATGGCCCACAAGCAAGAGAATATAAATACACAACTAAAATGCCACCACCAAGGGCGTTAGATTCTTTTGTTGTGCGTAAAGGTTTCGCACCCAGAGATTCAAGGGGTAGATTCCTGCCAAGAGCAGTAAATAAAGTTGGCTTCCAAAAATCAGTAGCATTTTTAGTTGCAAGATCAATATTCGGAAAAGGAATAAAGCCGTCACTTTTTTTCACAAAACCATTCATAAAATATTATAAGGATCTACCAAATAAAGTGGCACAAGCCTTTGGTGATGATTTTGAAATTGCAATAACTAAAACACTAAAACCATAATGGCAATACAGAAAGTAAATATTAATACACCTATTTATATCAAGATAGCTAATAGCACCCTTGCAAGTTGTCAGCTTACAATAGCAATATATACTGGTGCATTTCAAACATCACCAACAACTACATATACATTAAGAAAAAATGAAGTAGCTAATAACAACTATGTAATATTTGAAATAGGTGAACTAATAAAAGATTATATAGATTACGACTTTAGTGGAACTTTTGGTAATAATGGAATTAATTTATGGGTACAAACAACTGCAACACCTTTCAATAGTAGCAATACAGCACTTGATGCAATCACAACAATAATGATGGCTTTTGATGGGTATGGATATTTTGAAGATGGCTTTACAACTGTATCAACAACAAACAGTGCAACAACTCAAACCTTGAATGCTTTTAAAGGTGATGGTTTTTTGTTAATGAGTAACTCAAAAATTATAAGGAAAACAAGTGAGGTGTTAAAAATACCAGTGGTTGCAAATCTAAGTGTAAACTCTGGATCAGATACATATACAGGTGCAACAACCGTAACATTTAAAAATGGAGCATCAACAGTATCAAGTGTTACAATAGCAACTGGTGTTACAAACACTTCTGGTATGATTGAGTATGCAACAAGCACAACGGCAACAATAACTTCTGTTGAGGTAGCAAGTTCATTAAAAACAACAACGCTTGAAGTAATAGAAGATACTTGTAAAAAGTTTGATAATGTAGAGGTTTACTTTATAAACAAACAAGGCGCAATACAAAGAGCAAACTTCTTTTTGAAATCTACACAAACGCTAAACGTAACGAAAGAAACTTTTAAAAGCAATACATTGACAACAGCAGCTAATTATTCAAAGAACAATCATCAGTACAAAACAAGAAATATAAATAGCAGACAATCGCTTACAATAAATAGTGGTTATGTACCTGATGATTTTAACCAGCTAATTGAAGAAATATACGTATCATCAAGGGTTTGGATAAATGGTACAGCCATCGGTGGTGATGCTAATACAAGACCACAATATTATCCTGTAATTGTAGAAAGTAAAAGTGTAACATTCCAAACAAGTTTAAATGATAGACTTGCAAATTATCAATTACAATTAATATATGCTTACGATAGAATTAATACCATTAGATAATGAACAAGGTAGGTTTAGCAATACCAGATATTATATTAGATGCACCACAGCCAGATCCTGATTTATGGCAAAATGAAAGCACCATTTGGCAAAATGCTACGAGGCTTTGGAATGTAAATAATTTAATTACCGACATAGATTATCAAAGATTAGATTTATTTGAAGATGAACAAATAAAGCTTACACAAACTATACAGGATATAAAAGACATAGAAAAAGTATTTACAGACTTCAGCCAAAGCTTTAATTTACCAGCATCAAAAATAAATAATAGATTATTTAGACATTATTATAGAACAGATATACAACTAACAACTTTTAGTGATGAAGTATTTAATGCTAATACAAAATTAACTGCAAGACTAGAGCTAAACTACCGACCATTTCGACAAGGCTATATTGTTTTAAATCAAGTTAAATTAAAAAACAATCAACCAAGTTCTTATAACATTACATTCTTTGGTGAAACAATTACACTAAAAGATAGATTGAAAGATAGAAAATTAAGCAGCTTGAACTTTAGCCAATACAACCATAACTATAATGTAACAACAGTAAAAGAGGGGTTAGAAACTTTTGTTACAACATTGAATGGAACAACCACCTCAACAGCACATATTATATACCCTTTAATATCACACACTCAAAGATTTATATATGATAGCACTGCACAAGGGGTATTGACTACACAATCAAGATCCGATAAAACAAGAAACCTTTTTGCACCGTCAAGTGGTGCAAGTCAAAGTACAACTGGTAGTGGTGATACAGAAAGAGTTGGAACTACAAAGGGTTTGCAGTTTAATGATTTGAAACCAGCTATAAGAGTTATAGATATATTGGATGCGATAGAAAATGATTCTGATATTGATTTACAGTTTACAACAGACTTCTTCACAACAAGTGGTTATTTTGGTGATCTGTATATGTGGTTACATAGAAACAAAGGTGATATTGGAGTTACACCAACTGGTTCAACTGATGTAAATACCATATTGGTAGATACAATACAAAGTTTTACTGGTGATACAACTTTGTTCTTCAATGATAATGGCGTTGCGAATTTTATTCCTACGTTTGTTGGTGGTGTGTTTACTTTTAGGGTTGCTCAATCAGGGGTTGGTGATAATGTAGATACAGAAGAAATGAGTATAAATTGGACTATAACGTCTAGTGATACAAGCAAAAACTTTACTGCAAGAATTAAAGACTTCACAACTGGTGAGCCTATAGTGAGTCAAGAATATGGAAACACAAACCCCTTATCAATAAGTGCTGGTTTTGCAGCACCAGATATAGATGGTTCATTAGTAGAAAACAAAGTTGTGTTTGAGATTGAAACAACTGAAACTTCTTTGCCTTTGACATTTACAATGACATTTACTAAAACATTAACAAGCACAGATATTACTGGGCAACCTGATGTATTTACTTTTGCAGTTACACCAGGTGTTATTAGCCCATCTTCTTTAGTAGATACTATTGTTGTATCTGAACAAATACCAGATATTACTATTGTTAATTTTTTAACAGGTTTATTTAAAATGTTTAATCTAACTGCTTTTATTGAAAGTGATGTAAGTAGTGCTGACTATGGTAAAGTTAGAGTTAGAACCCTTGATAGTTTCTATGCAAGTGGCACAAGTAGAAACATAACAGAGTTTGTTGATACTAGCCAAGGTGAAAGTGGTTTTAGTGTACCATTCAATGATATTGAATTTAAGTTTGAAGATCCAAAAACCTTTGCAGCATTTTTCTTTGATAAAATAAATGGTAGGGAATATGCAAGTGCTAAAGCATCAACAACACAAAACAGTGGCCGTGATCCTAGATTAAATAGAGGACAAGATTATAGGATCAAATTACCTTTTGAAAAAATGTTTTTTGAAAGATTGATAAATGTAAACAACAATGCGAACACTGGTATTGGTTTTGGTTATTTTGTAGATAACGATCAAAACCCAACAATAGCAAAACCTTTATTATTTTTACGTGAAACAACTTCATCAGAAAGAATACAAATCTTTGATGGTGGTGGTGCAGGTACACCAGCAAGCATTCAATCATATAACAGGCCAACAAATTTTAGACCAGGTACAGAAACAAGAGTTATTTCAGTAAGTGCTTCTGAATCAAGTAATTTTACATTTGAGTTTATAAACGGCACAACATTTGAAACCACAACAGGATCGGTAGCCCCAGGTGCTGGAACAACTATTACACCAGTGATTACTGGTAGTTTTGTTGAAACTTCTACACCAGCTAGTGCTTCAAATATTACAATAAACACAACGACGCTTACAACAGGGCAAACAATAAACTTTAGCACAGAGATAAATACCTTTAACAATTCAATAGATGCTAACACACTATTTAATACATTTTACAAAACCTATATAGCTGATGTATTTAGTAGCAGCAGAAGGCTTGTAAAAGTTAATGCTATTTTACCACAAAGTTTCTTACTGAATTATAAATTATCCGATACGATTGTTATAAATGATGTAGAGTTTTTAATTAATAAAATATCTACCAACTTACAAACTGGTAAAAGCACATTAGAATTATTAAACAAAGTAAGTTAAAATGTTAAATGATATATTACAATTATTGGAATACGCAAAGGGTGAAACTGAAAACATTAGAATTGCACAAGGTAAATATAGATTGCCTAATACTTTCAAAGAGGGCTACACACAATTAAAAAAAGAGATTAAATGGAAAAAGTAATTGATGTAAAAGTTAATATAGAACAAGCAAAAAAGAACTTTAATGATGTAAACGAAAGTATAAAGTTACAAGAAAAGTTTGTTTCTGATTTAAGATTAAAGGTAGCAGAACTTGAATTTGAGATGTCAAATATGAATGGCACTCAAAAGATGATGGCCGAGCAAACCCTTACAAAATTTAATGCAGAATTAAAAGTTGAAGCAGCAGCACTAAGAGCATTAAAAGTAGAAGCGTCGCAATATAACAAAGTGCTAAAAACACAAAGCACAAGAACACAAGTAGGAAGAGTAAAGGCACTTGAATTTAACGAATCACTTTTAAAAAATAGAGATATACAAGCTGGTTTAAACCAAATTACTGGTGGTCTATCTGGTCAAATAGTAAAGTTTGGTAAACTATTTGTTTCAGCATCAAAAGGAATTAAGGTTGCAGGCATTGCGTTGAATGGTTTTAAAAAAGCACTAATAGCAACTGGTATTGGTGGCATTGTGGTTTTGGTTGCCTTACTTGTGTCGAATTTTGATAAATTAAAAGATGCGGTAAATGGTGTTTCAAGAGCACAAAAGGACAATTTAGACACAGCAAAAGATACTGTTGCAGAGGAACAATCTAAACTTGATGTAATAAATAGTCAAGATGAAACTTTGAGAAGACAAGGCAAGTCTGAAAAAGATATACTACGTTTAAAAATAGCACAAACAAATGAAACAATTGAAGCTTTAAAGGTTCAGCTAGAACAAGAAAAACAAATAAAAGCCTCACAAGTAGCAGCAGCAGAAAGAAATCAAAAAATATTAGCAGGTATTATTGGTGTGCTTACAGCACCAGTAACAATGATATTAGCAGCAATTGACGCAGCAACATATGCAGCAAGTTTGCTTGGATTGACTGATGCTACCAGTTTGGCCGAAGATTTTACTATGGGCGCAGCATCTTTCTTTTTTGATCCCCAAGAAGTAGCAGATGAAGGGGATGCAGTAATAGAAGAAACAGAAAAAAAGTTAAGACAATTAACAAACACAAGGGATGGTTATTTAAATCGCATTGACGATATGAACGAAAAATCTGCGAACAAAACCAAAAAAAATAATGATGATGAATTAAGGGAAGAAGAAAACAAACAAAAGCAAATAATTGCATTAAGAGAAAGATATGAAAAGCTAAATGAAGATAGAGAAGATGAAACATTTTTACAAAAAGCATTAAGGCAAAAAGAAAGAGCATTAGCTGAATTGGAAGCACTGGGTGAAGACTTGGAAGCAAAAGCAGAGTTAGAAAAATATTATGATGATTTAATTGCAGAAGCAAAAATCAAAGATCAAAACATAATTACAAAAACAATTGAAGAAGAAGAAGCAAAAAGAATGGCTCTAAGAAACCAGGCTTTTGATGATGCAGTTAGACTAGCTGGTGAAGAAAGTAGATTAGGTAAAGCAATTTTGTTGGCAAAAACAATACTAAGTGCGAAAGAAAACTTTTTGCGCATCAAAGATTCGGTTTTAAATGCACAAAAAGCAGCAACGGATGCAACCGTAGATGGTACAAAAGCTGGAAGTAATATTGCTTCTGGTTTTTCCGAAACATTAAAATTAGGTTTTCCAAAAGCTGTCCCTTTTTTAATAGCATATGCAGCACAAGCAGCTAGTGTTATTAGCGCAATTAAGTCGGCAGTTGGTAAGACAAAAGAGGTAGCTGGAAGTATTGGTGGTGGGACAAGCATAGGCTCTAGTTTGGATGCACCAGCAATCACAACACAAGCACCATCATTCAATATAGTAGGTGCATCAGCAGAAAATCAATTAGCACAAACAATAGCAGATCAAACACAACAACCTGTTCAAGCATTTGTAGTTGCTAATGATGTAACAACTGCACAAGGACTAGAAAGAAATATTATACAAGAAAGCAGCTTAGGATAAAGCAAAACAAAAAAATTAAAATGTTATATAATTATGAAAATAGTAGAGTTAATACTTGACGAAAACGAAGAACTATCTGGTGTTGATGCAATATCAGTAGTCGAAAACCCAGCAATTGAAGAAGATTTTGTGGCATTAAAAGCACAAGAATTAAAATTAGCAGAGGTTGATAAAGAAAAAAAGATATTGCTAGGTGCTTTGCTTATACCAAACAAACCAATATTTAGAAAAGGTGCAGAGGAAGATTACTATATATACTTTTCAAAAGATACTGTAAAAAAAATTAGTGAAAACTTTTTACAAAAAGGCAACCAAAACAAAACCACTTTAGAACACCAACAATCTTTGAAAGGCCTAACACTTGTTGAAAGCTGGATAGTAGAAGATGAAAAATACGACAAGTCAAGAAAGTACAATATGGACGTACCAGTTGGAACTTGGATGGGGGCTGTAAAAGTAAATAACAATCAAGTATGGGAAGAGTTTGTAAAAACAGGTAGAGTAAAGGGTTTTAGTGTTGAGGGTTATTTCGCTGATAAAATGGATAGGCCAAAAGACAATAGTGCAAAGGATCTATCAAAGCAAGAAACTGATGACATTGTTGATGCAATTAAAGAATTATTCACACATCAAGTACAATTAAAGACTTTCAATGATTACCCACAAAGCGTCGTAAATAACGCAAAGCGTGGTATTGAATTAAATGCAAAGGTAAATAATAAATGTGCTACTTTGGTAGGCAAAAATCGTGCAAGACAATTAGCAGCAAAAGAAAAGCTATCTGTATCTACAATCAAAAGGCTATATAGTTATTTAAGTAGAGCAGAAACCTATTACGATCCAAAAGACAATGAAGCGTGTGGCACAATTTCTTTTTTATTATGGGGTGGTAAATCTGCAAAAAGCTGGGCAGAAAGCAAACTAAAAAGTTTAGGTGAATTAAAATTATATAGTGAAAAAGTAAACGATGACTTTGCTATTATTATGGATAGGCTTGCTTACAGTTCAAAAGATATGGCTGAAAAAATTGCACTTGATATTGGTTGTGACGGAATACACGAACACGACTACGAGGGGCAAACTTGGTATATGCCGTGTGAGAAACACGCTATGAGTGAAGAAGAATTTAAAAAATATAAATGCCCAGAGGGTTATGTAAAAGATTACAAAAAACACAAGTGCGTAAAGAAAGATAAATATGCTAAAGTGGGTAAAAGGGGTGGCATAGTAAAAAGCCCTAAGGCACCAGGATCTGGTAGAAAAAACCCTAACCCAAAAGGCAAAGGCACAGCAAAGGGTACTGCAAAAGGAAAAACAGGTGCAAAGCCAACAGCAAAAGATAGGGCTACCCTACAAAAAAAGGCAGATGATTTTAACAAAAGATATAAAGAAAAATTAGGTTATGGTGTAACAGTTGGTGTCTTGTCAAGTGTATTTCAAAGAGGGCTAGGCGCATTCAACGTATCACACAGCCCTAGAGTAACAAACCCAAGCCAATGGGCTTTTGCAAGAGTGAATGCCTATTTGTATCTAGTTAAAAATGGCAGACCACAAAACGCAAAATACAAACAAGACAATGACTTACTACCGAAGAAACACCCGAAAAGCACAAAGTAGGCGCAGAAGATCTGTATATATAGGATATAGAAATACTTCAAGCCCAAGGCCTGGAAGCAATCGTGCCTGTTTGTGTTGGGAAGAAGAAACATACCATATTGACTGTTGTGATGGTTCATTACACGCACAAGGTATAGGAAAAACAACTGCTTAAACGCAAATTATTAATCATTAAATGTTATTAAATTATGAGATCACAAGAATTAATTAGTCAAATCAAAAACTTATTAGGTATGGAAGAAAACATACAATTAGCACAGCTAAAATTAGAGAACGGCACTGTTTTAGAAGCAGATCAGTTCGAGCAAAATATGGAAGTATTTATTTTATCAGATGACGAAAGAATATCTTTACCAATAGGCGAGTATCAATTGGAAGATGGAAGAACACTAAAAGTAGAAGATGAAGGTGTAATCGCAGAAATTGGAATGAACGAGCATTACGAAGATAAAGATAAAGAAAAAGAAGAAAAGGAAGAAGATAAGGAAAAGGAAAAAATGGAGTATGTAACAAAAGAAGAATTTAGAAAAGAGATGGACGATCTTCGCAAGCATATTGAAGATATGATGAACCATAAAGACAAAGAAAAAGAAAAAGAAAAAGAAGAAATGGCTTCACAAGTGGCTACTGAAATTGCAGTTGAAATGAGCAAACAACCAGCTACAAAACCAATTAAGCACAGCCCAGAAAATAAAGAAGATAAAAAGAAGTTTGTTTTTGCTGATAACAGATCACAAACAACTTTAGATAGAATAATGAATAAATTAGCAAACAAGTAAAAATTAAATAATTATGGCAGTTTTAACACACGTAGTAAACCCTGCAAGAAGAGAAAGAAACGAAGTCGATCAAGTTACGGC
>VTLG01010563.1_pt1 | contig 22517 bp, 26 predicted proteins | sample 4694571 | NCBI WGS metagenome assembly VTLG01 (sample SAMN12604809, study PRJNA352737) | marine metagenome | biome: ENVO:00000447; feature: ENVO:00000209|ENVO:00000569|ENVO:01000036; material: ENVO:00002151; isolation source: viral sequences binned using virsorter ...
TTCATTGCTTTACCAATAGCTGTTATAACATCCATGCCTTCGTTAAGCACGCTTTTACCGGCTTTGGACTGCCCACTATTCAACATGAAAAACTGGATACCTAAAGTAAGTATTCTTATCATATCTATTGTCTCCTTAATCTTCTTGATTTTCTATTGCGCATTGTTGCCAGTTGCCACACCCACATTGCGCTACAGGTACATTTTCTTCACATCCACATCCCTGACAACTGCACCCATCTTCGGCTTTACATATACATTGCTCGGATTGCTCTTCCTCACAATTACAGATACACTCGTGGTCTAAGGCGTTATCCATATGTCCCCCCTCTAGTTAAGATAGGAGAGATGTAACTATGTGATAAAATTATGTAATTAATCTACGCACGTTTACATATGACTAGACTAACCAAGTAATGCTAATTACATCTCCTAAATTATTATACTGTCAAAGTAACCAGATTTTATATCAAATGACTGTCTCGGTATTTTTCTTGTTGAGTCCTATTATCATAATCACAATACTTGCAATGTGTTGCCTCTACCGGCTCATCAATATGTTCTATATGTTTGTACAGTTCATACTCTTCGTCTGCGTGGTCGTGGTAGTTATGTCCGCCTGGCAAATGTAAAAAATGTAATGCCTGAGTAAGAATGTTTGTCATTTTTGGTTACTTGTAACCCTCCATAATATAAGATTTCATTTTTGCCCATTCCATTTCATAAGCGTCTTTATCCTCTCTCCAACCTGGATGGGCTTGATCCATAGCTGAAGCAATAACAGCATTAAGATCTCTAGGTCCAGAGGAGTATTCTTTGTCTAACCATGTTAAAAATTCAGTTAATTGTTCCTGATCCTCAATCCCTTTTAACATATCAAACCATCCCATAGATGGTGTACTGGGAACATTAGAACTGGCTTGGATCATTCCGGCATCAGTTTCTAACTGCTCTGTTTTATATTCTTCAACCCAACCGATTAGATTATCTTCGGGTTTGTCAGATGTTTGTTTTTGAATAGATTTATAATAATTAGCGGTAACTTGATCAAATACTTTCTTTTGTTTCAAGGTTAAGTTCTCCTTTTCCATCCACGTTTTAAAAGAATTAAGAAAATCAATATCGCCAGTATTTTTATAAACAATTTCCAATTCATAATTCTCATCCTCAGCTTTTTCTAAATGAGCTAAACAGCTTCCATCTATACATGAATGTGTTGCTGAATCATGCCCCTTTAATATGTCAAATCCCGCTGCTTGATTCACCCCTTTTTCACAAACGGTAACTTCGGCTAATTCCATTTCATCTACTTGCATATAAGGCATTAATCCCTTTTGCATATTTTGAGTTTTTGTAGCAGATCCAGCAATAGAGTAAGATTTTAATTTACCATCATTTATTTGATCTAACACTTTTTGCGCAATTTTAGTATCTTTACGAATCTCTGTAACAAAAAATAAACCTTTTTCATCAACACCTGATTTAAAAGTTTGCCCAGTTTTACTTATATATGCAGGCAACGCCCATCCTACTTGTACATCTGAATGTAAAACCATTGTATTACGAGTTCGGAAATTAGACATATACCTCGCAAAAGCTTTTTCTAATGCATTTGTAGTAATCAAATGCCCTTCTCTATCAATTAGTTCTACACTAGCAGGGCCTCCTACTACAATGGGCTCCTCATTAATTTTATCGGCAGCTTGAGTATACGTTTTAGAATTAGGAAAAGCTCTAGATAAAGTTAAAATTTCTGCATCGGAAGCAATTCCGGCCTTAAATAATTTTTGATATTCGGATAAAGCTTCAGATATATCTTGAATAGTAGTTCTTCCAAACTGTTTTTCAATAACAGTAATATTTGCATCATCCGTTATTAATTGATACATATCATGGTTTATTGATTCATTTGTAGACATTAAACCCCCCAGATTACGCCTCTAATTGTGGGTGTCCCTGATGCGGATATTACAGAAATATAGTCTGTAAATCCTAATGGAATAGTTGTTTCAAATGCTTCGCCCGCTCCAATAGGTATCCCAGTACTTGAAGTAGCCGTAGTACCTATAGCTAGATAAACTATTTCTCCGCCTGTACTAGATTCATTAGTAACCTTCATGCCTTTAATAGTAGTCATGCCTCGTTTTTTAATTGAGCTAGAATCGTTAGCGGTTCCGGTCCATTCATAGTTAACTCCACTAGAACCATCTACATAAGTAGAAGCTACCGCAGTATCCTCTCGTACTTCAAACATAATTTTGTCAACATAGTAATTAATGTTGTGTTGACCAGCAGTAGTTACATATAATCTATATGCAGCTGAGGCAGTAGATCCTGGGATTGTATATGTGGTAGTTATCCGTGTCCAACTTGTTGCTAAATCAGAGCTATCAGATACAGCGTGTTGTACAGTATTTGATGTATCTTTTACTTCTATCTTAACAGCTCCCGAAGCAGATGCGCCACGATGTTCAACTTGTACAGAAATATGTTGTGGATTTATGCTAAAAGGAATTTTTGGGGATTCCCAATAAAAACCTTCATGGTTAGCAGAGTTTGCAGGGTTTACTAATAGTGAAGCAGCACCTACTGATTGTTGTGCCGTACTACGAGAAATAGCTGAACCTGAAGCAGTAAACATACTTATATCAGTAGCTTCAATTCTAGGGTTTTGTACCCAGTTCGTAGCAATTTCGCCTTGCCCTGGCGTAAATAAAGTTGAAGCTGTGGTACTAAGTGCTTCCCTAAAAGGACTGTATTTAGTAACAGCGTGTACCGATTGACGGGTAGAATAGTCAATATCCCATTCTCGTTGATCTGTATGTCTTTCATTTGCCATACGTATTTCTCCTAATCGTTCATAATTGAAGACACAGTAACCATACTAGCAATCACAGCTGCTCCGTGAGCTAGTAGTATCCCCATTAAAAACATTAATGATTTTGCTCCATAAAACCTACTTCTCCAATCTCTCAAATCTTCTAGTTCGGAATCTAAACTTTCCAGCCTGCTGCATAAAGTTTCATTTAACTGTGACTGGGTGGCTATATACGTATCTAATCTTTCCATATAAACGGCTAGGTCAATGGATATCTGGTCAGTTGTATCAGCCATTTTTATTCACCTAGAATTCAGTTTTATATTTTAATATATATTAATGTAGGGGGCCCATTAGAGCCCCCTACGCTGTAGACCTTATAGATTAGCTATTGAGGTCTGCGATTTTGGATTGAACAAACATGTTCTTGCATCGCAGTTCACCCATAGTATAGAGTAGACCTCTTACTACTAACGCATTAGCTGCGAAGTAGTCTCGGTTTTCAACATACTGAGTAGGCTGTGCGACAGCAATTTCTAGGTAGTCTGTATCCAAGACATAGATATTTGATCCCAAAACTGAGTCGTTAGTTGCGACTGATTTTGGAACATCTGCGTCAGGTAATATAGGAATACCTTGATAAGTAGCTAGAACCAAACCAGTTCGAGTGCCTGGGAAAGTTCTTTCTGAGCCTACACCAACCTGATACTCTTCTTGACCCATATAACGCTGGTTAGAGCTTAACAGTCTTTCAAGATTAAAGTATTGGTCATGTCCTAGTAGGATTAGCTTGGGCTCGCCACCGTTCTCTCTAATTTTCTGAATAGCAGTATCCAGCAATGTGAGAGTCAAGTCTCTACCAGTACCACCGTTATAAGAAACGGATGCACCAGCATTCCAGTTTCCAGCAGCTCTGTCATTAATAGTTAAGTCATAAGCTCTTACTCTGGAAGTCTGGTTACCTACAGCAGCACCGTCTTGCATAACAATGTCGTCAATGGAAGTCATTCCACCTCTGCTGTAAATATAAGCTATGTCACCATCTGCGAAAGTAGTGCCAGTAGCAACAGTAACAACACCAGTTGAGGTGTTTACTGCGGAAACAACAGAACCTGATTGTCTGTCGTGCCCAGTAGCGGATACGTCGTATTGTGCTACAGCGTCTCCGACTTTAAAGTGCTTAGCAATAGATGCTGGCACAGTAAAGGTAGTGGTAGCTCCTGCGGATGTTAGATACGCAGAACCTGCCAATAATTCTTCGTTAATTTCTTTAACGTGGTCCATTTGTGCATTTTCGTTTTCCAATGCCAAAACATCACCAACACCGCCTTCTAATTGTGCGGAGAACACGGACTTCACGGAAGCACCGAAGGTTGTACCTACGATTCTTGGTAGTGAAGAAACGGTTTCTATATTGGAAATGTCTACAGTTGGGAGGCTACCAGTCTCAGTGACGGGTCGGCTACGTCCTGAACCTCTGTCAGTTCGTACCCTCCAACCAGCTGTGTTACCCCAAACAACTCTTGGGATAGCATTGAAGAAACGAGTTTGGTTATTCAATGATTGCCAGACTTTTCGTCCATAAGTAGTGTTAAATATGCCAGTAGCAGTGTCTACAGTAAAGTAAGTCTGCTTCTGCATGAACTCAGGACCAAATACTGACTGATACAATCCTCGTTGGGATTGAGCTAGATATTCGGTTAAGCTTGGATTAGCCATTACTCATTTCCTCCTAATTATATTTTTTATTGTCCGAGTAATTCTCTTGGAATACCGTCAGTTTTACCTGCTTCGATATTCGTTTGCATATCTCTCAATTCTTTATATGAAAGACCTGCTAATTGGTCAACGACCTCAATGTCGTCAGCCGATTTTTGAATCCTATCTGTTCCATCCAATCCCAAAGAAACTCTCTGAGGTGCTTGTAAGCCATTATCTTCTTTAAAGCCCATTTTTCGTAGTCTTTCTTCAGATTCAACTTTGATAGCTTTGTGCATATTACTTTCAGTAGCAGCCAATGCTTTCTTCAATTGTTTGACTTGTTTAGCGAGAGACTTCATTTCTTCATCCATCTCTTCGTCATCCTCGTCTGCGTTAACTATTTCTTCGTCTTCTTCCATCTCTTCTTCGTCTTTATAGTACATGCCGCCTTTACCCATTTCTTCTTCATCGTCATGTCCATTATGACCCTTTTCCATGTCTTCTTCATCTTCATCAGCTTTTTGCATAGCTTGAATTGTAGCCTGCTGATCTTCAATATCAGTAGTTACATTAGCTGGAGCTTCTGAATCATCTGCGGTAGCTGCAGTTTTACCTGAGCTTTTTGCAGGTCGCTCATCTCCGGATACATCCATGCCTTGATCAGCTTTCAGAACAGTTGCAACTTCGGAAGCAATCTCTTTAATAAGAGCTTGTCTGTCAGCATTTGCTGCATCCTCTTCCTGTTTTGCTATAGCAATTTCATCTTGTTCGGACATTCTTGCGTCCATTTTCTGAAGAACTTCTGCTACGGCGGAAAGAGCCAGACTATTGCCTTCTAATTGTTTTTCGATTCGACTATAAATCTCGTCTGCCATTTGTATTCCTCCTTATAATAGTTTTTATACTACTTTAAGAAAGGTTGGTCTAAGCCACGTCCGACCTCTCCGTAAGCAATTATAATATAGCGATTTTGCTATACAAGTTATTATACTCAGGTTTTTGTAAAATTTACGAAAAAAGGCGAGATTATATTATAAAAACTGTAGCTATTGCGAAATTAGTTATAAATACTTATACTATAATAATTCTGTTCTAACCGCCCCTATTGAGATATCTTTAGGGGCACTTTTATTTGACAGGGATATTTGATAATGCTATTATAGAGAAGGTTCTTATATGAACCTCCTTAATATTTATTGACCTGAGCAAGTCCTCTCTGCTTCGCAGAAGATACTAAAAGGCTACAAAAAGAAGGTTTATGTGGAGTATCTGCCCATAAACAGTTTCTTTAACTAGGCTCCTCGTTTTGGACTACTACGGGGAGTCTTTTTATTCTTCAGGTAAACCTTTAGTATTTAATTGTAGCATTTCATTACGAAAATCATATAAAGGCTGTTGGATCAGTTTTTTAAACTTATCACATTGGGTACCTTCGGGAACCGAAGCCTCAACTAGATCTAGTACTTTACCCACCATTTTTGAGTGCCTGGATATAATATATTCCTGTTCAGGTGTAACTTTATTAATATCTACCATAATACCTCCTCCACTAAACTTTAACTAAACATATACCGCAGTTGAAGGCATAAATTTAGTTAGTCCATTAGGCACTGCTAACGTTGTACGTAAAACTTCTTGTATAGATGTAGTTAACCACTCGTTTCCATTTTCAGGACCTAATTCATTTAAATATCTAATACTTCCATCTAAACCTTTAACCGGTCTATTGTCTTTGTAAACACGCTTAGATGGTTTTACATAAGTTCTACTACCGTTTTTATTGCGCCTCCAATACCCAGGAATTGATACTTCATATTGATCAGCGGCCTCACTCTCACGTCCGTATTCAACACCTACTGCCCAGTTAACATCAGTAGTTTCTTCAGAACCAATAGGAGGAAGTCCGTATGAGGGTCCTCCATACGTAATTTGAGCTACTAAATCGGTAGTTACAGCAAAACTAGAAGTAAAATCTGCTGTATTTTTTAAATGCCCAGTAAAAATAGGAGCAGTTTCTACAGAATACCGAAACATCTCCTGCGAAACATTTTTAAAGGCTTCTTTTAATAAAGCATTTATTATTAATTGTGCTTTTAAATAAGTGTAGTCTTCCATAAACTTCCTCTTTATTATTATACTAGGAAGTTTCTATTTTATCGGCCCAAACTTCAGGTAACACATCTGTAAATTTACTATCTACAGTATCAAACACATTTAAATAAATAGTTTCTTTGCCTATATATCCATATTTTTCATGCCAATAAGTTACAATTTGTTGGGGTTTAGTAATTACTGCTAATCGTTGTAAGGCAAACTCATCACCGCCTTTCATACACCCACATATAATAGCATGCCCTGTACCAATATCTATTTCATCTACTCTATGAAAATGTCCCATTAATACAGAATCAAATGTAGTAGGCATATGGTTAGGATCTAATATTTCACTATTAGCTTTATGTGTTTCAGGTTCTAGACCTGTTCTATACTGTAAAACCGATCTTAAACTAGTAATCACCCTACTAATAGTGCTCATAGACCCTGCTCCAGAAGCGCTATCTCCATGCATAATTAAAATATTACGATTAAAAATTTTAAAAATATTCATATAACTGGTACGAATATCAAATTTTATATTTTTTTGATTAGAACAAAATACTGCTACAAATTGATATAACAGATAGTCCCAATCCATATATTTATCTTTCATTGGGGGTTTGCGAGTCATTCTACCGTGGTTGCCTACTACACAAGGCACTGTAATAGTCTTAAAGTGTGGAGCTAAATACATTAAAGCTTGGGCAATTAAATTAGCCCCTCTAATCATTTGCCCCATAACATTATCTTGATTAGTTTTAATTAATTCATCATGAATATCTCCAGATATCATGTCTCCAAGCATAGGAATAACTAATTCATTAATTGGAACAGAAGCTCTACGTAATTGAACTAAATTTAAAACAGTAGTAGCCCACCCAAATAAACGTTTATTAAAAATATCAAATGAATATGAATTAAGCCCTGCCATTTGTTGATAATCAACATCTTCTCCAATATGGGTATCCGTTAAAGGAGCTACTACAATTTGAGCACTTTGGCCTTTAATTGGACCTTTAGGTTTAGGGATGTTTTGTAATGGAACTTTCTTAAAAGAAATTGCAGCATCTTGAATAGCTTCAATAATAGAAGTTCCATCTAGATTTTTTTTAATAGAAAGTTGATATAAACGGCGATATCGAAGAGCCTCTGCTCTATATTTAGCTATCCGGGAATCTAGTTTAACCCGGTCATCTATAGAATCTAATTCAATATCAGAGAAATCTTCTTTTGTTAATAATACCTCGTTTTTGAAATACCTCATTACGGTAGTTCGATGAACTTTTACTCCGTAAAACTGATCTAGGTACCGAGCCAGTTCGGTGTAATCCGCTCCGGCTATCCATTTTTTGATTAAATTTTCCTTGGCTTTGTCTGGAATTTTGTTTGACATCTACCGCTCTCCTTAACGCTATACTTTTACCACACATGAGGCAACTTAAATCTTTATCTACATTAACATACAACGAACCGTTGCATTTAGGACATAGCCTATTTAGTCTCATTTCTTTTTCTTATTTTCTTCTATCATAACTACCTCTGGTTCATTTTTTTCTTCATCCGGCTCTAAAGTATCTTTATTACCAGAACGATGTAGGGCATCAAATTCCGATCCCCCACTAAGAGGTCCTAATTGTTTCTCCATTTTCTTTTGAGGAGAATTATTATTAATAAATTGAGCTAACCGTTCAATTCCTGATTTCTTTTTCTTTTTACGCCCATTCCCACCATAAGTTGGATTAAAAATACCAGAATTAGTAGAGGTAAAAACGGTCCCTCCGCCTGCTAAAGCTCCGCCGCCATCTCCTCCACCATCTTCTTTTTGTAAAATGGGAGATGGTTGCCAATGATTACACCACATATACGGTTCTATATTTCCATAAACTATGTGGCAAGCTCCATTATCTTTCCAGAAAAAACAAGATTCGCACTTTTCATTACGAGCATATTCGTCATGAGTTGCCATTCGATAATTAACTTCCCATTGAAATGACATACGTTGTTTATGTAATGCAGTGGGCTCTTTTTTATTTGCAAAATTCGGTCGAGGGCCTCTTTGCCTAGCACCCACTGAAATTTTTTGCAAAGATTTCTCATAACCGGAAGCATAGGCAGCTCGTTGAACTTCTTCAGCTTTCTTTTTAGTTTCAAATGGGCCTTGTGATCCCCAATACCAGGAGTCCCCTTTTTTTGATATAGGCATATTAAAGCTCCGTATCCTCTATTACATCCCCGGTATAGGGTTCCCCTTGAACATTATCAGGTTCAACTCGTTTTTTATTAGTTTGAGTAGGGGCATACGAAATACCTGGATTTGCAAATTTAGCTTTTTGTACAAACAATTTTCCACTAGTTAAGACATCAGCTACATAATCAATTCCGTCTGCTACAAACCATAACTGTTTACCATCTTGACTCACTTCTTTAATAAGGGGGGTTCCAAAACCTTGTTCAACTAAATTATTAATCCAAGTATCGGATTTTATTACTCGTTTATCTACTCCTTTGGGGGGTCTTCCCGGCAATTTTTTATAGCCCCAAAACCGATTCTCTGCTTTACGTTCCCTATCTTCTGCCCACTGGTCAATATCCCGCTCTTCAGTAGGCATAGCTTTTTGAAGATCTTCTTCATCTCCTAACATTCCCATTTGCTGCATTTGCATTTGAGCCTGTTGTTCTTGCATAGCAGCTTGTTGATTCATTTGATCAACTTGGGTTTCTAATTGAAGAAGTTGTTGTTCGGCTGAAATTTGTGCTGTAGGGGCGGATTCACCCTCCACAATAAACTCAATATCTTCCATAACTACAGATTCATCTTTAAGTTTTACAGTAAATCCCATGTTATTTAATTGACTAGCAATAGATACTCGTTGTTGTGTAAAGCTAATTCTAGTAGCCTCAGCTTTTTCTTCTGGGACTTTTAAGGACAATTCCCAATCTGAAATATTAAAAGCATCTAATAACTGAGGTAAAACTTTTTCATGGAATAATCGTTGGTCACCTTCTACAACCCTAGACATTACAACAAGTTGTTGTGTTTGAGTAGATAATCCCCCAAATGCTTCTGGTGAACCTTGCCATGCAGGAGTAACCCCCCACATTGCAGATACCCGTTCCCTAATTTCATTTCGTACAGGTAGGTAATCCATCTCTTGTAAAGTATGGAATAATCGAACCATATCAACCCTACCTCGATTGGTTTTTGAAGACACAGCCACCATTGGAACAAAATTAGGATCTAGCCGAGTTTGGGCTGCTAAATTAGCTCGTTCTCTACGCAATGACTCTGGATCATCGGTAAATACCATCATCATGCTACCAGGCATTTTTCTTTCAAAGAAATAACGATAAAGGTTTTTATCCATACCTATTAAAGTTAGAGCTTTTTCAAAAATAGTTAATATAGGACTCCAACCATAGGTTTCCGAGGGAGAAAATTTAGAAAGATGGATAACTTCTGATTCAAAGAAATATAAATGTTTATTTCTATGGTAATATTTATACATGACAGGTATTGTTTGTTGTTTACAATCAGGTTCAGTACAAGTATCTTGACTTTCTTGTATCTCCTCTCTATGTATAGGACATAAGAAATGATAATTCTTAGGTAATCCAGCTTGATCTAAATCAAACTCTACTAATGCTGGATTTAACCGCCTAATTTCTTTAACTTTTGATCTAAGCTTTCCTTTATCATCAACTTTATATTCTTTTGCAATATACAAAAACCCATCATCTATAGAGTTTATATCAAAATGAAATTGTCTAAAAACTTCTTCTAAACTTTGGCCAAATACATTACAATTTTTAAGAAAATCTTTAAAAAGCTTTAAATCTTTTACGGAAGCATCTTTAGATGTAGGTTTCCATTCAAACCCACGTCTGAACACTTCACTAGTAATATGATTTAATGGTCCACGTATTTCTTCTACCGACATGGCAATAGTTTGTAAATCCATAACTAATTGCTGTCGATATGCCATTTGGTGGCGTACCCACGTATTTACAACATGATCTAATCCAATAGTGGGTGCTGATCCGGTATCACCTGCGGATTTCATTAGCTGCAACATATTAATTTGACTGTTAAAATCAACCATTTGCTGTGCTAACGCAGGTATTTCTGGTAAGTATGACGATAACTTCATTACTTAACCCTCGCTAAATTACTATAGAGATATGTCTCTGTATTATATTTTACTCAATTTTTCGGATTTTCTAGCGTTAATTTGAAGTTATATCTGATACCTCGTCTAATCCCACTAACTTCATCATCCTATCAGCTATCTCTAATTTAAACGCCTTACTCTCTGATAAAGCAGGTTTTGTTTCAATTACCGTTTGTTTTTGCTCTAATTGCGTTCGCAACTCTCTAATAGTCGCCTCTCGATCCTGTAATTCTAATTCGTAGGTTTCAGTATCAGCGCCAAATGAAGCATTTTCTAATACCCCTAATCGAGCCGCCTCTCTAAATAATGCTATAAAAGCCGCTTCAGTTATAACGGTAACCGCTGGAGAATCATCCGGTATATCATCTTCAATGTCCATAGCTTTTAAACTACTATGCCAAGTATCTAATATTCTCCAAGTATTAGTAGTATCGTCTTTAGTCGCTACCCATTGTTGATCCCTACCTTGTAACATTCCGCCTAACATCTATTTCTCCTCTATTATAGGGCGATTAACGTCATAAAAATGCGCTTCTTTAAGCAATGAAGTCAAAAAAGCTTTACCGTTTGATTTCATAACGGTAACTAAATCTTTTTCAACAGCATACAAAAAATCTTTATAAATATCATCATCCCACTCATGGTCGTGGGTATACCCTAATTCTTTTCTAATCTTCTGAATATCCTCTACGGTCCAAGATACTTCGGCATAAAGCCTCTCTCTATTCGTGCTTACCATTCTATTCTCCTTTTCTTATGCTATTGTACAGGCACTCCATCCGCAGCTCTTGCATGTCTCGCATCCACTATCCTGTACTATTTGTGGTGTGTCACAACATGCTATTTCTTCTTGTTCGGTATTACCTTTAACAAGTACCTCTTTCTCTCTACTGCCCGCCCTGTAAACCGTTATACCTTTGCAGCCGCTTTTCCAAGCCAAGAAGTACGCTTGTTCGACATCGGCAGGGGTAGCGCTGTTATCAAAGTTTATAGTCTTTGAGATGCCTGCGTCAACATGATCTTGAAAAGCAGCTTGCATTAATACGTGATCGTCAGGAGCAATTTCAGGAGCTGTAATATATACTTCCTTTGCCCACTCAGGAATATTAAACGAATCGTCTGCATCACTTAATGTTCCACCAGAAGCTAAATGTTCCAATAAAGCCTCAGAGTAAAAAGGTTCTTGTTCTAAATATTTATTTACATAGTGTAAGGTCTTGCCTTCTAATATGTTTTGTTTCTTCCATGCCAAGGCAAATGTGGGTTCTATACCACTAGCACAGTCAGCGATCATACTAATCGTACCCGTAGGGGCTACGGTCATTTTACAATGGTTTCTATAATGAATAGATTCTTCATTTTCATCTACAAAAGCTGTAGGAGTCCATGCTGGAAATTCCCCACGTTGTTCAGCTAATTCCATAGATTTTTCATTAGCCCATTGTGTGATTTTCTTCATAAGACCGCTACCGACTTCTCTAGCTTCTTCACTATCGTAAGGAATTTTTAATTGAATTAATAAATCACTAAAACCCATAACGCCTAAACCTATCTTGCGAGTAGCTTTAGTCATAGTTTCAATGTCGTTCGTAGCATACTCATTAGCATCGATAACGTTATCTAAGAAATGCGTAGCGGTTTTAGTTATCTTTTCTAGTTTTTCCCAATTAATTTTTAATCTCCAATTGTTAGTTCTAAGATTATGTTGATAAAATCTAGCTAGATTAATAGAACCTAGATTACATGATTCGTTAGGAAGTAGCGGTTGTTCTCCGCAAGGGTTAGTTGCAATCATTTTACCGTACTGGTCGGTTACATGATTATCTTCGTTAACTCTATCAAGGAATATCATTCCAGGCTCCCCATTTTTCCACGCACCCTGTACTATCTCATCAAATACTTCTCTGGCGTTTAGCTGCCCAGTAACTTGATTCGTGTGAGGGTCAATTAAATCGTAGTCCATATCATTTTCAACAGCTTTCATCCAATTAGAGTCAACTCCAACTGAAATATTAAAGTTATGAATATCGCCTTCTACTGACTTACAGCGAATAAATTCTAAAATATCTGGATGTCGGATATCCATAACAGCCATATTAGCACCATCACGCTTACCTCCTTGGGTAATCATGCTTGATACGCTAGATAGGGTCTTTAAAACTTGAATTGGTCCGCAAGCAGCCCCATGTGTAGTTTTAATATGGGAGCCTTTAGGACGTAATTGCGATAAAGCAAATCCTGTACCACCACCAAACTTCTGGACCATAGCCATATCGGTTGCGGTCTTCATAATATCTTGCATAGAATCATTTAACGGCAGTACAAAACAAGCAGACATAGTGCCCTGTGCTGTACCAGCATTCATTAACGTAGGACTATTAGGAAGAAAATATAAGTTCCTCATCATAAAATAAAAATCTTTATGGGTAAGTTCAACCTCTACTGGTAATGCCCCATACTGTTTATCTACTTTGGCTAAAGCCCAAGCAACTCTGTCAAACAATCCATTAGCATCTTCAATAGGTTGTGAATTTTCGTCTTTTAAATAATATCTATGATTTAAAATAATTTTTGATTGATCGGACAATTCTTTATGTGTAAAAATTTCCGATGATGGTAAGTTCAATGATAAACGACTAGATACTGTCATAATTTCCTCCTAAAATTTATCCTCTATGCCCGCAATACAAACATAAATTACGTTCTGGAACCCAATAATTTGGATTACATAAACTTTCAGAACATTGCGGATTAGGAGCTTGCTTTTTAATATGTAAAGCTTTAGCTACTAAGTCTTCTGAAGTTTGTTCAGCCCAAGGCTTCCCATCCCAGGTATTTGGATCACTATCTTTTAAAGCTGACCCATGAGTTAATACTTTGCCCCACTTCTTCTGTAAATCTGCACTTGGATTGGATGACTTCTGTCCTGCTGAATCTGGATCCATATCACTAAACCAATCCATAACGTTTCCTAAAGATTGGACTTGATACAGAGTAGACTCATATGCCGCTTGTAATGCCATAGCAATTGAGAAAAATGCATCTCCATGCCCCATAGGAGTTTCTGGAGCTTTTAACTCATTATTAACTGACAGTATTTGCTGACGCTGCCTTTCATCAGTTAGCAATTTTAAATTTTCAGTGCTAACATAATGTTCAAAAATTTGAGCCATAGTATTTTTTGATTTTTGGGTAAACGACATGGATTTCCACACCGAATCCAAACCTCTATCTTCCAACTCTCCTCGTGTATTATCCACATAACCATTTTGAAGATTAAAATTTTCAGCTACTTGATTTAAATACTCAATTTGATCCGAGTAACTCCAACCATCTAACCAAGACTGGTGGACTTGTTCTAACACATCCCCCCGTTTTCTAAAAATAACTAAATGGGAAGGGTGTCGTTTTTTACCTACATCAAATCCAGCAAATAACTGATCTGTAGGCTCCTCATATTTTTTATATGCTGAATGATTAACTAAATTAAAAACCTCGCACTTAGTTATCTCCTCTTCTTCAAAATAAGCTTGAGTAGATAAATGAGGAACTAATAAAAATTCTGATGCAAATGCTTTCGGCCTAGCCTTCTGTTGTTGTAATAACCATTCTTCTGTATACAGCTCTGGCATTAATACTCTTCTTCCGGGTTCTGGATCTAGTGCAGGCAAGACTCGTGTTAAAAATCTATCGTCTGATTGTAACTTTGTTAGCAAATCTCCGGGAAGCATGGGCGTACCCAACACAATGCTAGGAACCCCTTTCAATGGGATATACATAGACTCTGTTAAAAAGTGATCTTCTACTTTATGGATCTGACTTAAATTTAATGGGTTATCTGGATCTTTTAGAATATCGTCCGCTATTAATGCCCCATTTACATGCATACCTCTTTTAAATGAAAAAAGCCCCCCATGAGTAATTTCTACTGGATTATTATTCACATAATATCTAAATGAATAATCAGCTTGGGGAGTTCTATTAACCATCCACTCTTTCAACACAGGATTACGATTAACTGTTTTATTTATCTCAGCTATATGGTAACGGGCCATATGATCACTGTACGATAAATATAGCACAGAACAGTCCCTGTTGGCTTTTAAGAGCCTCCAAACGCTAAAGGCGTGTCCTAGTAGGGTAGACTTAAAATGGAAGCGTGGGAGAATAGCAACGTAGTTTAAGCCTTCTTCAAGACATTTTTCAACATCCTCTGCCACCACTCCAACATGCCAAGCTTGAAAATATTCTGGGTGATCAAAACTTAATGACCAAATATCTCGTAAAAATTCCCAAAAACTCCCTACCTTAATAGCCTGACGTGTTTCTAGTCCATTAGCTAATCGAGCTAAAGCATCTTCAAATGTTGTTGCTGGCCCTTTATTGGACATTTTACTCCTTATCCGGTTCAATTAAAGCTTTTAACTTAATTGCAACTCTACCTAAAACATCACTGTCTGAAATTTCATCTACTAAAACATTCATTACATCTTGAATAAATTGTAAACTCACCAATCCAGACATAATAGTACGCTCCCCTTTAATTGCAATATCTAACGCTTTTGCAGCATCATAAGCTTTATCAAATGATTGAACATTTAAATCATTAAAAGCTTTATGTCTTAAATGCCCATATTCATTTAATTCCTCTTCTTGCAGTCTTCTAAATCTCTGAGTTTCAGTTTCTTTAATCTGTTGTACCGCTTCAGCCCTAGATACTGCTCTAGTTTCCCCCCAATTATATTTTCTTGCCCAAGCATATATAGTAGAAGGTTTAACTAAAACCGAATAATCTAAAGTTACATTTTCTGCAATTTCTCTAGCCGGTCTGCCTTCTAAAAATAACTCCATAGCTTTATTTTTCACTTCTTGTGGAATTTGCTTTGGCATTTGATATCCTATTGATAAAACGTATTTGAATCCATAGCTCCATATCCAGCATCAGAAACATGTTGTGAATCGATGTTCCCACCTAACGGAGTGCCATCAGAATTCAAAAATCTTGTAAAGTCTATATGGCCAGCTGTTTTATTAGAAGCTGAAAAACAAAAAGGAACTTTTGCCGTACTATATTGAGTATTAACTTCTTGAAATTTAATTGAAATTTCATCTTTAGTACATACATTAACCCAAATATGTTCCTGCTCACCTATAGGTTTATATGTTTTGTTCTTCATAATAGAGCTGCTAGTTCGTTGTAAGTCATCTACCTCTTGATTGTATTTACAATCCGTAAACTTGCACCAAATAACCGTGCCATATTTAGCTTTAACATCCTCTATAGTTGGCAAATCTTTTGGAAATGTATCTTCATACTTTCGTATCTTCTTTTTTGCTGGTCCTATAAATGCTTGTCTAATCTCTGGGCCTACTTTTTGCAGCCCACCTTTACCCATCATAATCTATACCTCTTATTCTTCAAAGTTTGGAAGCTCACCTTTATGTCTCCTTTTTATCCATAATGCTATACAGGCCGCATCACACCAATCCTGTTCAGTAAATACATCTCCCCATTTATCGACAGTAAATTCTTTAATAGCTTGTTTATTAAGGTTTCCCTTACCTAACACATATTTTTTCCAATGTCGATTATCTACAGAAATGCATTCAATTTGCTGTTGATCACATAATATTCTCACCCCATGTACAACTCCAGCTATTTCCATAGTCGATCTAGGGTTTTGAATAAAAATAGCGGCCTCTACCGCTGCCTGGATATATACTTTTATTTTACTCAAATCTACAGTAAATTTACGAGCAATTTCAAGACTTCTAGTATTAAAATCTTTAGATATCCCTACCCATTTACCTTGACCAATAATAGTTTCAAACTCGTCTAAAAATACCGCATGGACTGCTTTAGATGAACAGTCAATCCCCATATATAATATTTTTGGAATTTCTTCAAAAAACTGAATACTCTCTTCATTCTTTACCAAACTCTTCCTCTACTATTTCGTTCATATCTAATATACAATTTCGTAAATCCGTTACACATTTTCTAAGAGTATCAATATCTTGATACACAATAGCGTAACGCATACCTCGTAATATAATTTCTGCTTTATTAGATGCATCTAATAACTCATGGTCGTCTATAGTTTTAAAACGCTTATCCATAGGCTAACCAAGAGCGCTCTTTTTTAATTTCTGTTTCCATAAGCTCTACAATTTTCTGACATGTAACTTTTTCTGATTTTTTATGTTTAGAACAATTAGGGCCTTTAATTTGCTGTTCATATACTTTATTCTCAGCCTCTTCCGCAGAATTAGCCGTAATTTCAATTGCGTGAACAAGACGATGTTCAACCCAAATACGGTATTTATTTGGTGTGTTAGCCATTAGTTACCCCCACGATTTTGTATTATCTCTCCCTAAATTACGTAAAGTCACAATTCTGGATACAGCATCATAAGCTGATTTATAAGCATTTAATAAACCGGACACTCTAATATAAATAGCTTCTTGATCTATAATTTGTTTTCTAAGCTCTATTAAACCCGGATAAATAGAAAAAGCAGCTCCTCGAACCTCTTCTCTAGTTAAGCGTTTCTTACCCTGCTGTTCCCGATCTTCAGCTAAAGTATAGATAGCAGTAGAATATTTTTCATTAAAAGCCGCTTCTAAAGCTGTTTTAGTCGCAGTAACTCCAGAAAGCTCTGTTTCTAAATATGCTTTATAGCCTCCATACATAGTCAAAAACCGTTCAAGTTCTTTATTATCAGCATTCATTAAATTTGTAAAGTCTAACCCGTATTCAGTAGTCACCTCCTCACCAACAACAGGAATAGCTAAATTTTTAATAAAAGCGTCAGCTTGTTCTAACGATACTCCTGGACTCCATTTTTGTTCAATTTCACTCATTTTTCTCTCTCTTACAAGCACACCAATTATTTCCTGTACATTTATTAGGCTGTTCTTCCATTGCCATAATAGTCTCACATCGAGTTTTAATTTTATTCCAATGTTCTACATCTTTCTTTAATATAAAAGCTTTAATTTTTTGATCATTTTTATTTTCATAAAGAACAGATCCAATTTCATATCCAGTTAAATTTAAATAAATTTGAAGTTGAATTACATGTTCAGGTTTAGGTTTATTTAATAAAATAAAATTACGTTGATTAATAGATTTTAATTCTATAACATATTTTCCATATACCTGATGATCAATTAAAAAATCTAAACGCCCAGAAATAGGGGGGTCGTCTGATAGAATCTGAGTTTCTGTTTCTAATAAAATCCCCATAGATTTAAAATACTCCTCAAATCTATATCCTAAGTAATCCCCACAATCAAAAATTCTTCTAGCTACAGCAGTAATTTCTTCTCTAACCACTAAGCCATTATAACAATTGTATAAATACCTATCACATTCACTACCTAAAGCAGAAGGGTAAAAAACTCCTTTTCTAGCAGGCCTTTGAACTTGTTTTAAATGATCATTAATACTTTTTAATAACCATTTATCTTGTGAGGAATCTTTTTTATTCTTTAACAATTTGTCAAGGCTCGCCATAATTCCTCCTGTATGCGTTTTTTTGTATCAGCTCGAATATGAAAAATATACTCAACCTCAATTAATTCCATAAGTTCCGTATCCCTTTTCACATCACGTTTTTTTAAATGCCCATAAACACCATCAGCCTCAATAACAAATTTTAAATCAGCTATCCAAAAATCTACCGTGTAATTTCCAAATTGTTTTTGGTGTTCAAATCTAATCCCCATTTCAGATAAACAATCTGCAATAATATTTTCTTGAGAAGTAAAATCTGTCGGCCTAATATTCACACAACCTCATCTTTTAACTCATCTATTTTTTCGGGATTATCTATAAATAATTGTTTTAATCCGTTAAGGCCCATAGCTTTCTCATCTTTATATGTATACCAAGCTCCGGCTCTAGTAATTAACCCTTTATCGATAGCCTCTCGAATAAAGCTTTCAAGGATATCAATTCCACCATCTACTCTAAAAGGAACAATAGCACTGCTCCAATTAGCCCCTCCAACTTTAGTTTTGCGAAGAATGACTTCCATATCAAACCCCACCCGTTGTTTGCTTTCTTCTATCCACCCATTTCGTCTAACTTGCAATAAAAAATGAGCAAAAAATTGTTGAGCCTTTCCTCCAGGCATATTATCAAATGCTACAGGGCCCAAACTTGAACGTACTTGATTAATTAAAATTAAAGCCGATCCATTTTGTAAATTAGGAAGAAGTTTAGGTAAAGATTGATTTACAAAACGAGCTTGCCAGGCCATCGGATTATAAGAAAAATCTTCATCAGCTACACTAGCTGGGACTAGCCCCGCAACACTATCTAAAACAATGACATCAACCCCTGCCAACATTAAATCCCTAACTTGCTCAAAAGCTTCCTCCCCATGAGTAGGTTGGGATACTATAAGATTCTTCGCATCTACACCGCACTTCTCTACCCAATCGGGATCCCATGATAATTCAGTATCAATCCAACCAGCCCTACCTCCCTGCTTTTGAGCATTTGCGCATATCTGACTCGCTAAATAACTTTTCCCGACGTTTGTAGGCCCATAGAGGAGGGTCATACGCTTTTTAGGTATACCACCCCCAGTAAGGTTATCTAACGCCGGGATTCCAAAGGGAATACGTTCATATTTAAACTTTGTATCATTCCCCCTAAAAAAGTTAGATTTTTTAGCTAGTAATTCATCAATCACTTCATCAGCACTATCTTTCATTTACTTGGCATCCGCTTCAAGCTCTTTAACAGGAGCTCTATATTCCCCATCTTCAAGCGCAGCTAGTTGAGAAAGAATTTGAGTTTTAATCTGTTCAGCAGTCCCGGCAAAACATTCCTCTATATGCTTGTATTGATCATCTAAAGGTTTATCCAGATCTATTTCATCTATTTTCGCAGCAGCTTTAAAGTACCCCTGCTGTCCAGTTTTTGAAACTAGTTGTTTAGTAACGCTTACTTCTAATGATATTTTAGCCATCTTGGCCTCCTTTAATGTAATACGCTTCAGTGTACCATCTTGTTTAGAACTTGTCATCCATTTTTCATAATCAATCTTAGTAGCCCATGAATCCGGACAAACTTCTTTATCTACAAATAACGGAATCCCTAAACTATTAGTCTGCATAATATCTACAATTTGAGGAACTAACTGATGAATCTCATCATCATGCATTTCTAAAATAATTTCATCATGTACTTGAAGTAACATCTTACTTTTAGTGTTTTGTAATAATTTAGAAACTTCGATTAACCGCTCATTTAAAATATCAGCACTTGTGCCTTGTACTAAATAATTCACCCCTTTATAACTCATAGTAGATGGGACTTTATAAACTCTGCCGTATTTATTTTTAATCCAACCTCGTTCTTCTACCGCTTTCATTACTCCCCGAATAAACTCTCTAGATCCTTCAATGCTATCCAAATAGCGTTTTTTATATTGAGCAGCTTCACGTTTAGTTGTTCTTAATTGTTGAGCTAACCTCTCACTTCCAATCCCGTAAATTATCCCGAAAGTAATACCTTTAGCTAATTGACGGTACTCTTTAAAATCTTCATGGTCTTCAGTAATATCAAACGCAATTTTAGCAGCTTCCCCATGAAAATCTACATCATTACGATTTAAAAGTTCCATCATAGCCTCATTACGTAAATAACTTAAAAAAACCCTAACCTCCATTTGTGAATAGTCAAAACTAATTAAATTGTATCCTGGCCGAGCTCTAAATAATCTACGAATTGAAATTTGTGAGGGATCCGACTCATCGTAGGAATCGTCGCCCATAAATCCCCATGTGCTTAAAACCTCCGCATCCAGCCCAGAGCTAACCTCTTGTCCCGTAGCAGAAATAGTAGCTGCTAATCGAGTTTGAATATCATTTAATTCCTCTTCAGATAACTCTACATTTCTTAATTTAAAATGGTTTCTTGGAATATTCTGTAAATTAGGTTCTCTAGAAGAAAGTCTGCCAGTTAGAGTCCCCCAATTACAAAAAGAAGTATGTAAAACATCTTTCGCTAAATAAGGCTCTAAATAAGTCGATGCTAATTTAGATAATGCTCTATGTTGACGAATTAATCCAGCTAACGGATGATTAATTTGAGCTAAAGCTGCGGCTCCCCATGATTCTTTTCCAGTAGCTGTAAATAAATTTGAATGAATCCCAAGCTTATGAAAAACTTCACTGATTTCTTGAGTGCTTCTAATGTTAAACTCTGAATCACTTAATCTATAAATCTCCTCTTCTAGTTGATCTTTACGTTTCTCTAATTTATTAATGGCGGTTTCTACATAATTTGTATCAATTATCACGCCCCTAGATTCCATATCATATAAAACTCTAGTTAAAGCGTATTCTAATTCTAAAATATCAAACTGCCCGCTTTGTTTGATTTTTACTAAACAATCATTATATAAACGTAATGTCCAATAAACATCTTTTTCACAATATTCGCCTAAAACATCTGGAGGGGCTAACGAAAAGTCTTTCTGCCATTTATTTGAGCGTAAGTACTTTTTAGTTTCAATGTCATAAGCTGCAGCCTCATCTCCATAAAAACGTTTAATAGTTTTAGTAAGCCCTAACTCCCTAATTGTAGTATCGGCAGTTAGTCTAATTAATAACATAGTATCAATTAAAGTTTTATTAGAAATATCTAAACCATCATTTGCTAAAAACTTTAAATCAAATTTAATGTTATACCCTATTAATTCAGTCCTACTATTCATAACTTCCATTAATTTAGGAAGATACTTTAAATCTAAATTTCCGGGTTGTTGATGACGAAACGGAAAATAATACGTAGATAAATTTGAATCATTAACGGCTACCCCAATACCACAAATTTGATTATAGCCATATGGATCTAATCCGTTAGTTTCTACATCAACTACCCAAGAATTAAACTGAGTTATATGCTGAAGTGTTTCAGCATATAAAACATCATTATTAACTAACATTTACCTAAAAAGGCAAAGCTTCATTGTTTGCAGAATCGGAAGAAGTTTCTACGTTAACTTCTTGTGGAACAAACGGTTCCCAAATATCCCCATAAAAATGGATATAGTAATCTTTAATAGACTGTAGAGTTGGAATGTCGTCTGGTTTTGGATTGTCCTTTTGAGTAGGAGTAACTTCATAACGAGTTCTAGATTGTGATGGACCTTCCATTGTTACAGATTTCTTTATGGCAAATAAAGGTTTAAGTGGATCTTCGCCAAATGTTTCTTGTTCCATAATCTTTGATCCTGTAGCTTTAGTAATTTCCATAATCCTAAAATCATTAATAGATTCAACAAACATGTCGCCATTTTGAACCCATTCCTGGCCTCTATTTCGATCACGTTGTTGATGCCAAATTTCCGTAACATAAACCCATAAAGCAAACTTATCAATAGGTTCACTTTGTAGTACGCTATCCGGAACACCTTTATCTTTATACCAGTCTTCCTCATGTAATACATCTTCATCATTAAACCTTAACATAACCTTTGTCCAAGGTCTATATGTATTCCCCGCTCGGCTAACCCGCTCTTCTCCTCTAAACCCGTAATAAATTACGTTCTCACAAAAAATATTGTCATCCCCTACCAACTTGACAGGACTAAAAAATATAGTCCCATTATCGGAAGGCCATACTTCTAATTTTTGCGGCCTGTTATTTGGGGTACTATCGATTGAAGTGTTGTCTAATGATTGTTTTAAATCTACCATTTTTTCTCCTT